>Ga0164296_1000519_pt1 | contig 45004 bp, 47 predicted proteins | sample GEODES057metaG_FD_113533 | JGI IMG/M metagenome (GOLD analysis project Ga0164296, IMG submission 113533) | Dystrophic lake water microbial communities from Trout Bog Lake, Wisconsin, USA - GEODES057 metaG | ecosystem: Environmental > Aquatic > Freshwater > Lake | place: USA: Trout Bog Lake...
AGCGCTGCTTGGCGTGCTGTTCATTGGCTACTTGGCGCTTCGTCGAGTGCCCGCCGATTCAGACGTGCGAGCCAAGCGATGTGCTGCAGCGTGCATTTTTGCGGCCGTTGACGTTCCCATCGTTCACTTCTCCGTCCAGTGGTGGCAGACCTTGCACCAAACAGCCACTGTCTTTGGCCCCGGTGCGATTCAGGTGCACGGCATTATGGCTTGGACCATGTTGTTGAGTTTCATTGGGTTCACGGCACTTTTTGGCTGGATGGTACTGCTTCGGTATCGCATTGAAACCTTGAACGCCACCGGCGAAGACGATGAGCTCACTGCCGCGCTTGTTGCTCGCCGGTCCGAGGGGGTGACCTCATGAACTACGTCATCGCCGGCTACCTTGTGACCTTCGTGACCCTCATTGGCTATGGCATTTCCCTCGTTTTGCGCGATCGAAAAGCGCGTCGACGCACCAAGGCGCCCCAATGAGCGAGCAAGCAACGAACGCTCAGGCATCATCGCCTGGAACACCGCCATCGGCGCCAGCTCCGAATCCGGCTCGAAATGCGCGTCCTCGCTTAAGACTGGCCATGGTGGGCATCGTTATTTTGGCGGCTGTTGGCTTTTTGTTGGTCAAAGGACTGGGGAGTTCTCTTGACTACTTCAAGACCGTGAACGAAGCACTCTCGTCAAAAACACAAGTCGGAACGACGACCTTTCGTCTTGAGGGCACCGTTGTGCCTGGCACAGTGACGAAAACTCTTGAAGGGGCAAGTTTCGACATTGCAAGTAACAAGCAATCGGTCCACGTCATCAACACCGGCACACCACCCCAACTCTTCAAAGCAGACATGCCAGTTGTCGTGGTTGGACATTTCGTGTCGACGCAGTCAACGACATTTTTGTCGAATCAAATCATGGTGAAGCACTCTGCCTCGTATATTGAGGCACATCCCAATCGAGTGCGCGCCGGGGATGGCACCACGAACTAAATGCTTGGTCACGTGGGGACAGCGGGAATTTGGCTGAGCTTTATCAGTGCTTCCCTTGGGGCACTCCTCATTGGCATCGACGCCGTCCGCCAACAACGTGGTGGGAGCCCCTTCCGAGCACTCGACGGTCGTCTTTTGATTCCCGTCACCGTGCTTGGAGCAGTCGTGGCGACAGTGGCTATGGAGTGGGCGCTGATCACCCATGACTTTGCGATCGCCTATGTTGCTGCAAACAACGCCAGCGTGACGCCTCTGATCTATTCGATCACGGGTATGTGGTCAGCCTTGCAGGGGTCCATTTTGCTCTGGGGCCTTGTCTTGTCCTTCCTCGTCGTGGCGGTCTTCTTCCGCTACCGCTCGCAAGCAGATGATCTCTTAGTGCGGTGGGCGCTCGCCATCATGTTGGGCGTTGAAGCCTTCTTCTTTGGACTGATGGCCGGGCCGGCAAACCCTTTCGTGGCCACCGTTGGTCCGATTCCGGCAACGGGCGCGGGCCCCAATGCCTTGCTCCAAGACAATCCCTTGGTCGCAATTCACCCACCGCTGCTCTACGTGGGCATGGTGGGCTTCACGGTGCCCTTCGCGTTCTCAATTGCGATGCTCATTACCGGCCGAGTCCAAGAGGGCTGGCAGGTCGATACGCGTCGCTGGGCTTTGTTCGCGTGGACGGCTCTTTCGGTGGGCATTGTTCTTGGCGCGTGGTGGAGTTATCAAGTCCTTGGATGGGGTGGCTTCTGGGGTTGGGACCCAGTTGAAAACGCGGCGCTCATGCCCTGGCTGGTGGGCACCGCCTACGTCCATTCGATCGTGGTGGAAGAACGCCGAGGCTTGTTGCGAGTATGGAATCTTTCACTCGCAATTGCCGCCTTTGCCTTGACCATCTTGGGAACCTTTCTGACTCGCTCCGGGGTCGTTGCGTCTGTCCACGCGTTCTCGGGGAATTCACTGGGCCCTGCCTTGCTGACCTTCTTCGGTGTGATTGTGGTGGGAAGTCTGCTCCTGATTGCGTGGCGCGGTGACCAGCTGCGTTCTCGCGTCGGCCTCGATGCTGCCTTTTCTCGAGAGGGCGCTTTTGTTCTGAACAATCTGCTCTTTGTCGCCTTCGCCGTTGTGGTCTTGCTCGGTACCTTGTTTCCCTTGCTCTATGAGTCACTCCACGGCACGACAGTGACAGTGGGTGCGCCGTACTTCAACGCAATTGCTATTCCGCTTGGGATCGGCCTGCTTTTCTTGATGGCTATTGCTCCAGTGCTCTCGTGGCGACATGCCTCTGGCAAGGTCATGGCGGCACGACTCGAGATTCCTGCGTGGGCCGCCACGCTCACCATTGTGTTTCTCGTTGCCTTTGGGGTGCGTGGTTTATTGCCATTGCTTGGTTTCGGACTCGGTGCCTTTGCCGCCGCATCGGCGCTGCGAACACTTTTCCTTGATGTGCGCGCCGAGCGAACTCGTGGGGCAAGCGGCCTGCGAGCTCTCCTTGGCCGATCAGGCGGCGGCATGATCGTTCATCTTGGAGTCGTCGTTCTCGCCGTCGGCATTGTCGCTTCGACGAGTTATGCACTTCGAGGCGAAATCATTCTCCCCAAGGGTCAGGTCATTGACTTTGCGGGGCACCGATTTGAGTTCCTGGGCATGGAGACGGTGCGTACTCCAGTAGAAACGCAGACCTTGGCCCGCATTGCCATTGATGGCTCGAGCGTGTTCCGACCTGGTGTGAGTCAGTTTGTGGGCCGCGCCACGCAACCGGTGGGGACACCTGCCATTGACTCGGGTGCCTTTGGAGACGTGTACCTCACGCTTGACGGCGTCGGCTCGAACAGCGCCTCTTCAACAGCGACCTCCATCAGTGGCTTGAGCGCAGGCTCTGTCGCCGTCGGCGTCATCGTCGAGCCCCTGTTGCCGTGGTTGTGGGCAGGTGGACTCATTATGGGTGTCGGCGGCTTGTTGTCCCTGAGCCCAGAACGTCGCCGGCGACAGCAACAGGCCGCTGCGAGCACTGTTCCCACAGAGGTTGTCAGCGCGTGAGGCAGCGCCGTTCCTCTCGGGTTATCGCCTGGACTGCCGCGGGCATCCTCGCACTCGTTGTTGCACTGATCGTGCTCCTCGCTGTTCGCACTGGTTCGACCGGGACCACCTTCGAGAGTCCACTCGTCGGTCACGCCGCACCGGCGACCTCAGGTGCGACGCTCACGGGTGCGCATTTTGATCTCTCTTCTGAACGAGGCCACGTCGTCGTGGTCAATTTCTTTGCCTCCTGGTGTGGGCCCTGCCAAGAAGAACAAACACAACTCAATGCCTTTGCTTACGACCAGAGTCAAAAAACCAACGGGGCAACGATGCTTGGTGTGGTCTTTAACGACCGCAATCAGGCTGCATTGACCTTCGCGCAAAATCAAGGAGTCACCTACCCGCTTTTGACTGATGAAGGTGGTCAGATCGCAGCCACCTGGGGAGTGGCGTCTCCTCCGACTACCTACGTTGTCGACGCCACAGGAACGGTGGTGAAAGCCTTCGTGGGGCCACTCACCGCAAAAGTACTCGACCAGGTCGTCGCCCCGTATACGGAAGCCAACAGCAATGGCTAGAGCGACCACACACCCGCTCCGATGGATCCTGCTGTTCGTGATTTTGGTGGTCGCCTTGAGTATCGGCGCCGGCGTGTTCTCCTCCACGCCCCAGACCAATGCACAACGAGCCGCAGCGCTCGATGCCCGTTTGAAAGCTCCTGACAGCAATGGGCTGTCTGTTGCCGAATCGAACTCTGCCGCCGCCGCTGCAGTGCGCCAACAAGTCCGCACGGAAGTCAATCAAGGACGCAACGATTCCGAAATCGTCGCCTCCCTCGAGGCTCGCTATGGCAACGCGGTGTTGCTGACGCCACCCGCAGGTGGCCTCACGGTGCTGCTTTGGGCCGTACCGCTTGGCCTCTTGATCTTGATTGCTCTTGCCATCGTGATCACCGCTCGAAAGCGACGTCTCCCCGCCGTCGCCTCCCCGCAGCGTCCCTCCGCCTCTGACCCTGCCTCTGACCCGAATGGTGAAGACGCCCATGTCTGAAACGTCGCGCGCTCAGATTGAGGCAGAGATTGCATTGTTAGAGGCGTCACTTGCCGACGCACGAGAGGAACACGACGCGGGCGAGCTTGATGACGCGGCCTATGAAGCGATTCGCCTCCGGGACACAAGTCGCTTGAGCGCAGCGAAAGATGCACGTGCCGCCCTCGCTAAGGAGGCTGTGGTGGAGGAACCTCTCCCCACGGTGCCTGACAAGGTCGAGGCAGCTTCCTCGCGACCGAAACGGCGAGGTTTCTTGCTCTTCGGGTCGTGTGCTGTTCTGCTCGTCGCCATTGTGGTTCTCGTTGTTGTCCTGACGTCGTCATCGTCGCCTTCGACGTCGACGCAAATCAACCAACTGCTCTCTCGAGCCTCGACCTACCTACAAGAAGGCAAAATCACTGAAGCGTTACCGCTCTATACCCAGGTGCTGCAATTGGATCCCACGCAACCTGAGGCCTTGGCCCAATCAGGGTGGCTCACCTTCGAAGCTGGCTCGGCAGCCAATGCAACGACATTGATGAACAAAGGTGAGTCGCAAATTCGAGCAGCGATTGCGGTCGCCCCGTCACTGGCTGCGGCACATCTCTACCTTGGCGTTATTGAACTGTTGGCGGCGAACAATCCCACTGCAGCGCTGAGCGAGTTCCAGACCTTTTTGAACCTCAAACCCTCAAGCTATTGGGTCAATGTTGCAATGCCCTACATCCAAAAGGCTGCGGCCCAAGCCGGCGTGAGTGTCCCGACGACGGTTCCCTAGCGCTGGCAGTACGTGAGCTCTTCGCCGAGGCACAGACGGATCTAGGAGCTGCGTAACGCGCGAAGCGAGGCGATCACTTCGGGAAAGATGTCGACAAAGCGAGCAATGTCGTTCTCAGTGGTCGACCAGCCGACGGAAAGTCGAAGCGAGTTCTCAGGGTTCAGTCCCATTGCCTCGAGAACGGGGGAGGGCTGTAATGATTCGGCAGCGCAGGCCGAGCCAGAGTGGACGCTGATGCCCTTGCGGTCAAGGCCCATCACAATCGCCTCGGCCTCGATGCCGTCAATGGTGAAGCAGCGAAGAAAGGGCGTGCGTTGCGTGGGGTCGTCACTGCCGACGGCAGCCACGCCCGGCACTGCGCACGCTGCAGTGCTCAGGGCAGCGAGGTGCTGCATGGCGTGCGCTGCTTCTTGCGTGAGCACACCGGGTGCTGCGAGAACATCACAGGCGACACCAAAGCCAAGAATGCCCAAGATATTTTCAAGCCCAGCTCGTCGAGCTCGTTCTTGTGCACCGCCGCGCAGGAGCGGAGGGAGCACGGTTCCTTTCTTCACCAGGAGCGCAGCAACACCCTGAGGCCCGCCAAGCAGTTCGCTTGACACGGTGACTGCGTCGGCCTCCAGCGCGCCGACGTCAAAGGAGAGGTGACCAAAGGTGCAACTCGCATCAACGTGAAGTTTGGTGCCGTGGCGTTGACACAGGTCTGCGATGCGGCCGAGGTCATTCGAGACCCCAGTCTCATGGTTTGCGCTCTGCGCGCACACCAGTGAGACGTCTCCCTCGGTGAGTCGTCCTTCGAGCGCGTCAAGGTCGAGGTGCCCCGTGGCAGTGAGCGGAACAAACTGCGCGTCGCCACACTGGCGAGCGGTCTCGATGACGCTGCTGCGCTCTGCACCAGAGACCAGAATGACGCCTCCCGTGCCGAGTGCCGTGACGGCGTGGTTCGTCGATTCAGCAATCGAGGAGGTGAAGATCACCTGACGAGGTGTGACCTGGGCAAACGAGGCGACAGAATCACGTGCGTCTTCGATAAGTCGCCTAATTTCGAGTGCTTCTTCGTAGGGTCGACCGGGATCAGCTTGGGCGATCTGGAGAACCTGGCTCAGGGCGTCGAGAACCTCGGGACGCATCGGGGAGACCGATGCGTGATCAAGGTAGGCCCGCACTGCTAGGCCGTGGCCCGACAGTCGTCGTCACCGCGGGCGCGCGAACGCAATTGCACGTCCGTGGTCTCTGCACTGACCCCGAGACCTTCGAGGAGCCCTGCGACCATGCCGCGGTCTACTGCGCACAAGACAGGATGGTGCGCGGCAGCTTCGCCAAAGGGACAGTGATCAGCCACTACCGAAGAGGTTCCTTCAATAGTTTCGGCTCGTGCGGCAAAGCCATGGGCGGTCAAAGTTTCGGCGATAGAACTCATGGCGGCCGTGACCGAGCGGGTTCCCGCGCCTGGCTCCATGCGACTGGCCAGTGAGCGGCCGTAGGTCACACCGACTTCGGCGGCCATGGCCTCAGCCTTTTCAGGACCCAAGAGTTCAAGCGAACGCTCCAAGAGGGCTACGAGGAGGTCGTCTCGACGAGAGCCAATTTCGAGCGAGAGCTCATCGGTGACTGCTGAATAGTGCTTCGCTGGCCGACCAGCACCTGGAGACTTTGTGGGAGCTTCAACTTCAATGTGGCCACCCGCGACGAGTCGTTCTAAGTGGTGGCGTACCACGTTGGGGTGGAGATCGACTGTTTTAGCCAAATCAGCCACGCTCGAGTGAGGGTTATTACGGATGTGCAAGTAGATCGCCCGACGGCTGGGATCGCCGAAGGCGCTGGAAAGAGCCTCGACGGCCGCAGAGAAATCTCCGTCTCGCGGCTGGGGCTCGGTGAGTTCTGTGACAGGGCCTGTGGTCACGGTCAGTAGTGTACCGGGGAGGTGTGGTGCGGCGGCCGAAGGGATCGGCTGCAGAAGAACCCGCCCTGAGGATTGCTCCGAATGACGACTGCTGCGCAGGTATTAGAGGCCGCTCGGGCCGTAGTGGACCCGGAACTTGAGATCGCCATTGGCGACGTCGGCATGGTGCCTGACGCACAGCTCAATGGAAGCGTGGCGGAGGTCACCCTCGCAGTCCCCATTACGGCGTGGCCCTCGGCAGGCTCACTGCGAGACGCGGTTGAAGCGGCTGTTCTGGCTCTTGACGACGTCTCGAGTGTTGGCGTGACGAAACGCACCATGAGCGAAGACGAGCGTCTTGGTCTGCGCACTGCGCTGCGCGAGCGCATGGTTGACATTTCTGGACCACAAGGACTCCATGGCCACAGTCATGGCAATGAAACGCCGAAGTTCTTGGCTCGCAGCTCACAGACCCGAGTGCTGGGAATTTCATCGGGAAAAGGCGGAGTTGGGAAATCTTCTGTCACGGTCAACCTCGGCATTGCACTTGCCCAAGCGGGGAAGAAAGTGGGCATTTTGGATGCCGATGTCTACGGTTTCTCAATTCCAAAAATGCTCGGGCCTGACCATGACCCCATCATCTTGGGCGACACCGTTCTGCCCACAGCCGTCCACGGCGTTCGCTGCTTGTCCATGGGTTTCTTTGTCCCAGATGATCAACCGGTGATCTGGCGAGGCCCCATGCTGCACAAGGCAATTGAACAATTTGTGACAGAAGCCTGGTGGGGAGAGCCCGATTTTCTCCTCATTGACATGCCGCCGGGAACCGGCGACGTCGCACTCACACTTTCTGAAGTGCTCCCTCAAGTCGAGATTTACGTCGTGACGACGCCGCAACCTGCCGCCCAGCGCGTCGCGCAGCGCTCGGCATGGGCGGCCCGCAAGATGAAGTTGGCGGTGCGCGGCGTCATTGAAAACATGAGTTGGTTCACGGGCAACGATGGCACTCGCTACGAGCTCTTTGGCGCTGGCGGTGGCGACACCTTGTCGAAGGATCTGGGCGTGCCGCTCCTCGGACAGGTGCCGCTGGTCAGCGCACTCAGAGAAGGTGGCGATGAAGGACACCCCATCACGGTCGATGCGCCCGAGTCGGAGGCTGCTACTGCATTTCGCGACATTGCAGAACGCGTGATTGCCCAAGGACCTGCTCGGGTGTATCGCCAAGAACTCAAACTGAGCTAGCTCCGTCGAGGAAGCACACCAGCTCACACGAAGAGGCAAGCGACGAGGAGGTCGTCATGAAGGAACTCTCCGGCAAGACTGCCGTGATCACTGGCGGCGCCTCAGGTATCGGACGTGCCACCGCAGAACGATTGGCTCGAGAAGGAGTCAACCTCGTTCTTGCTGATATTGAAGCCCCTGTGCTCGATGAGACGGTGGCACAGCTTGCCGCAGGCGGCGCCCAGGTCACTGGCGTGGTGACTGACGTGAGCAAGCTCGACGAGGTCGAAGCCTTGCGGGATGCCGCACTCGCCCGATTTGGTGCCGTCCATCTTGTGTTCAACAACGCCGGTGTGTCGGGAGGTTCTGTCTTGGGTTCACCCCCTGGCGTCTGGGACTGGGTCATGGGTGTGAACTTCTCTGGCGTGGTGAACGGCGTGAGTACCTTCATGCCACTACTGCTCGAACAAAATGAAGGACATCTGATCAATACGGCGTCGGCCGCGGGCCTCGGTGGGGTCCCGGGCATGGGTCCCTACTGCGCTTCGAAGTTTGCCGTTGTCGGATTGAGCGAATCGCTCTATCACGAGCTCAGCTTGAAAGACACTGCGGTGCATTGCTCTGTCCTGTGCCCAGGTTTTGTCAAGACTCGTATCTATGACTCCGAGCGCAATATCCCCGCTGACATCTCAGAGTGGGCAAATGACATGGAAGCGCAGTTTCTCGGCGGCGTCGCCAAAGAGGTCGTTAGTGCGGGCATCGACGTCGACATCGTCGCTGATGCGGTCTACGACGCCATCGTGAATGAATCTTTTTGGATTCTCACGCACAAGCGCCTTGCGCTCTCGACCATGCGGCAACGAATTGAGTGGATGGAAGGCGGCGACTTGCCGCGTATCGACTTGCACGCCGCCACGAAAGGCGACGAGTCGTCTTAGGGCCGGCTGTAGTCGGGCTGCGCACCCTCGAGGTGGAGCAAGCATTCTTGGCCAACGACGGCAGCGAGTTCGTCTGATGGTCCACGAAGATGTCCGAGGTAGAGGCCGCGCCGAGATTTTGAGGCCGCAGGGAACATCTGAAAGGACACGTAGTCATCAGCTCGAACGGGCTCATGGAAATAGAGCAAGTGGTCGATCGAGGGCCCGCCATTGTGGAGGCCGGGCAAGAACACCCGCCGATAGCCCGAGCCAAGATCTGAGAGATAGACGAGACCTGCAGCTTGAATGATGGGGTCGTCGCCAAGCGGATGTGCGGCCTTGAGTTTGAGGTACTCGTTGTAGTCATTGGTCTCGTCGCCAGCCTCAGGCGCCGGTCGCTCAAGGATGGTCATCAGAATGTCTTGACGTGGTTCCACGCCATCAAAATTTGGCGGATCAAAGGGTGCATATTCAGGCACCAGTGTTGGCCACTCTTGGTCTGAGGTGCGCTGGAACGAGGCGAGCATGGAAAAGATAACTTCTCCGTCTTGTTCGGCAGCGACATGGCGGGCCGAGAAGGAACCGCCGTCTCGGTCTCGATCAACCTTGAAAATCACCGGGAGATCGTCACGACCCCGTCGGAGGAAGTAGCCATGGAGTGAGTGCGGTCGACGATCTGGATCCACGGTGAGGGCTGCTGCAGCAAGAGATTGCGCGGCGACCTGACCTCCATAAAGCGTGTTGCCCCAGGCCTGCACGTTGATACCGCGGTAGAGGTCTCGGTCGAGCTTCTCCAAAGTCAAAGCTTCCAAAAGTGTTGAGGCAAAAAGAGAAGAGGTCACTGAAGAAATCTATCGGCTCGGCTCGGTGCTTCTTTCGAGGGGCTCGGATCGTTGCGTCGACCTGTGCCTGTTTAGCGGTCGATGCCTTGGGGAAGTTTTGCGGGGTCAAAACCGACGAGCGAAACCGCAGAACGGAACGCGAAGCGATCAGTCATGCCGGCGACATAGGTCACCGAGGCCGTCACTGCCGCTGCTTCACCAGCGAGAAGGCCGCCGGATTCGGGGACGCCAGGGATGGTGTTGGGGTGATCAATGAAATGTTCGACCAACGCGGTCAGGACGGCAATGACCGCATCAGCCTGGGCTACCGAGGCGTCTCTGAGATAAATGTGTTCATAGTTAAAGGCTCGAAATGCCGCGAGTGCTTCTGCATAGAGCGGCGTCATGCCGATACGACCAGTTGACAAGGTGGTGGCCACCATGGCGTCAATGAAGGCACCGAGTTGACTGCCCCGCGAGGTGCCGCAGTGCGCCGCCACAATTTCTGGCAGACGCTCAGCGGTCACGATGCCGGCATTTTGGGCATCTTCAAAGTCATGACAGACATAGGCGATTCGGTCGGCCCAACTCACGACCTCGCCTTCTGGCGTTCGAGGAGCGGGGAGCGACCAGGAGTGGTTACGGATGCCGTCGAGCGTTTCTTCGCACAAATTCAATGAGGCCAGCGCAACATCGGCCCCCCACGGCGCGTGGTCATAGCCTCCTTCGATGAAAGGACTCAGCGCATCTTCAGATGCGTGGCCTCCTGGACCATGCCCACAGTCATGTCCCAGAGCAATTGCTTCTGTGAGCGCCACATTGAGCCCCAAGGCTCGGGCGATGCCGGTAGCGACTTGAGCGACTTCGAGTGCATGGGTCAATCTCGTGCGCTGGTGGTCGTCGGGGAAAACAAAGACTTGTGTTTTCCCTGCCAAGCGGCGAAACGAACTGGCATGAAGAATGCGATCGCGATCTCGCTCAAAACAGGTTCGCCACGGATCTGGCTCTTCAACGAGTGCTCGGTTGCCCGCTCCTCGCGCCAAGGTGGCGCCAGGAACGTAGAGGAGGGCTTCACGTTCTTCTCGAGAACGGCGATTGATCCCCGTCTTCTCTTGTTCCCAGTCCGCGATGCCAACGCTGGCTGTTGAGTCAGCATGTGCGGTGACCACGTCATCAGGTGCCAAAAAGCCACCCATGGTGGCAGCCCATCGATCTGAGCGGCTGACGTCGTCAAAACTGTTCACGACGGACATTCTGCTACGCCCCTGTAACGTGGGTGCCACAAGGCCCGAGTCGGGCCGAAGAAGAACGAAGAAGCCAGACGCAAGGAGAGAGCGACGTGGACGTCCGAATCGGCATCGTACAGACGGTCAAGGAACTTGAGGTCGAAGTCGCAGATGACGTCGATCGCGACGCCGTGATCGCCGACATCGAAGCAGCACTGAGCAGCGAATCGGTCCTGTGGCTCACTGATCGCAAAGGGCGCCGAGTCTGCATTCCCGGCGCCAAGATTGCCTACGTCGAAGTTGGCGCACCAGTCTCGGGCCGGAGCGTCGGCTTCGGCGCTCCCTAAAGAGCGACGGAATCGGACTCAGTCATGAGCGGCACTCCGCTCGTTGAACGATCGCTGCTCTTTGTAACGGGCAAAGGCGGCGTCGGCAAGACGTCGATAGCAGCTGGTCTTGCCCAGATGCTCGCTGCTGAGGGGCGCAGCGTCCTCGCCTGCGAAGTAGACGCCAAAGGTGACCTCGCCGCAGCCTTTGAAGTCCCCGCACCGGGATTTGCGCCACTCGTTCTCGATGACCATCTCTCCTTGATGGCCATGGATACCGAAGCGAGTTTGCGCGAGTACTTGAAACTCAATTTGAAAATACCCGTCGTTGGCCGGATTGGCCCGCTCGCCCGGGCGTTTGATTTTGTGGCAACGGCTGCACCTGGAGTGAAGGAAATCCTCACCGTTGGCAAACTTTGCTACGAGGTACGAGAACGCCACTACGACCACGTCATCGTGGACGCCTCGGCCACCGGTCACATCGTGGGACAACTTGCCGCACCCCAGGCAATCAGGGAACTGGTCAAAGTGGGCCTGATTCGCTCTCAGACGGACTGGATGCTCGACATCTTGTCGGACCCAACGAAATGTGGACTCGTCATCGTGACCACGCCGGAAGAAATGCCGGTTGCTGAAACTTTGGAACTCAGAGATGCCGTGGCCAGAGAGACCACCGTTGACCTTGCGGCAGTGGTGGTCAATCGCGTCCTGCCTGAGCGATTCTCTCCGCGAACCGAAGCGGCCTTCGCTCGCCTCAAAAGCCCAGAAGGACTCGACGCTTTTCGTGACGTCTTTGGTGAGGGGTCGAGTGCCGTCCTCGCCGCCGCAGACCTTGCGACGTCGCTGCGCAGAAACCGGACGCAGTATGTAACTGTGCTGAGAGAAGGTCTCGGCGAGACGGTGCCCCTCGTCCTCATCCCCTATTTGTTTCAACGCAGCGATGGGCGACGAGCAACGCGGCAAATCGCCGAACACCTCGCCGAGGAACTTGATCGATGACGCCGGCTCGTCCCTCGTCGGGTTCGCTTGAACAACTTCTCGGCGCTCGAGAAATAGTGATCGCCTGTGGTCCAGGTGGTGTCGGCAAGACCACCACAGCTGCCGCTGCCGCAGCGATGGCTGCGGTGCGTCTCGGAGGCGATGTGCTGGTGTTGACGGTTGACCCAGCGCGTCGACTCGCAAGCGCATTGGGGCTTGTAGGCCTTGGCAATGACGTGACTGAGGTTGCCCCAGAGGTCTTTCAAGCTGCGGGTGAAGTCCCTGCGGGAACCTTGAGCGCGGCCATGCTCGACACGAAACAAAGTTGGGACGCACTCATTGCCACGCATGCGCCTGACGACGAAACGCGAGATCGCATCTTGGCGAATCCGCTCTATCAGAACATCACTGAGCGCTTCATCCAGAGCCATGACTACATCGCCATGGAGCGGCTCTATGAATTGCATTCTTCGGGCAAATGGGATCTCATCGTGGTGGATACGCCGCCGACTCGAAACGCACTTGACTTTCTGGATGCGCCAAGCCGACTTGCTGATTTCTTTTCCTCGCGCCTCCTGCGCTGGCTGATCGCCCCTTCTCGCTCGACCCTTGTCAATTTGGCATCGAAGCCGTTCACGCAAGTCGCGGATCGTATTCTCGGTACGCAATTCCTCGCTGACATCACAGACTTCTTTGTTTCGCTCCAATCCATGTATGACGGCTTTGTCGAACGATCCGCTGCAGTTTCTCGTCTCTTGAGCGACGAACGGACGAGTTTCATGGTGGTCTCGAGTTCAGAAACCGTGCCCTTGCGTGAAGCGGAGTTCTTTGCCACGGAACTCGCAAGCCGGGAGCTCAACGTGGGTGCGGTCGTCTTGAACAAAGTCCTTCCGAGTTCGCTCTCTGATCCCATGGCGAGCAGCGCGGCGCGCAAACTTGCGCAGCGACGTTCTGAGCAAACAGCAGCGCTTGGTGCGCGTCTTGGACTCGAACCCGAGCTGCTTGACCGAGTCCTGAGCACGGTGGGGGAGAGTTTTGAGGACTACGCCATCGTGGCCCGGCGAGAAGCTGCGAGCCGCGAGCGCTTTCCACTTGGTGGGGCCACCCTCGTGACGGTGCCTCAGTTGGACCGAGACGTCCACGACATGGGAAGCCTCCTCGAACTCGGCGCCTTCCTCTTTGGCGATGGAGAGTTCACAGCGACCTCGCCGAGGAGTGCCTAGCATGAGTCCGTGGCGAGAAAGCGAACGTGGTGAGCAAGGGTGCGTGATTATCACCTTCATCTCTGGCCCCACGATGATGCCGAAGGTCCGCTTTCCATAGAACAACTGGCGGCGTACTGCGAGCAAGCCGCACGACGCGGTGTGAGTGAGATTGCCATCACCGAGCACCTGTTTCGCTTTCCTCAAGCCACTGACTTGCTCGGCCCGTTTTGGCAAGAAGCCACGAGCAGTGACGAGATGAAGGCCTCGATGGCGGCCTATGTCGCACATCACAGTTCGGTAGATCTTGATGCCTACGTTGAACTGATCTCTTCGGCCAAAGCCCAGGGCTTGCCCGTCAAATTGGGACTCGAAGTTGACTACTACCGAGGCCACATGGACAAGGTCAGCGCCCTCGTCGATGACTATCCCTTTGATCTGCTCTTGGGCTCTGTGCACTGGGTGGGGAATTGGCGCTTTGATGAACTTGATGACGCACTGCAAATGGCCGAGTGGGACACGCGAAGGATTGACACTTGTTGGGATCTCTACTGCGAGGCACTCGAGGAACTTGCGGCCACCAGAAGTGTTGACGTGCTCGCACATCCAGATCTGATCAAAGTTGCAGGACGCATCCCTGCGCATCCAACCGAGTGGTGGGATCGAATTGCCGAGGCGACAAAGAACGCAGATCTGGCGGGCGAACTTTCGAGCGCCGGCTGGCGCAAGCCGGTCGGGGAGCAGTATCCCGCGCTGCCACTGCTTGAGCGCTTCCTTGCCGCTGGCGTCCCACTGACGACGGCGTCTGATGCCCACGACGTGTCGTTTGTCGGCGCACAAGTAGAGGAACTCGAAGCACTGGCACGTGCCGCAGGCGTCACACACCTTGCGAGCTTTGACAGGCGGCAACGACAAGAGGTGGCCCTATAGATGGCTACTCCTGCAGAACTGGCACGCCTTCGCACACAACTGACCGAAGATCAGACTGACCATCTCCAGCGTCTTTTGGGTTCGTGGTCGCTCCTCGCAGACTTATCGTTCTCTGACTTGTTGCTTGTGGCACCGGTGGCGGGTGCGCCTCATGGAACGGGTCCTCAGATGGTGGTCTTGGGGCAAGTTCGCCCGAACAATCGCGCCACGGTGATCTCACAAGACTTGGTCGGCCAGACCGTTTCTGAACAACGGTGGGAACTCGCAGCAGAAGCGCTCCACACGGGTCGTTTGGTCGAAGGAACGGTGTATGACCGAGACCTCGAAGAGGACGTTCCTGTCTGGAACGTTCCCGTGCGTTATGGCAACGAGATCATTGGTGTGATGCTGCGCATCCAGGCGCCGCTGCGCGGACCGGCGACACTTTATGAGCGCATTTATCTCGACGTGTTCGAGCGCTTCTGCGACATGGTTGCAGATTCGACGTTTCCCTATCCGGGAGTGGAGGTCGCCGTCGAAGGGACTCCTCGAGTTGGTGACGGCGCCCTCCTTGTCGATGCCGAGGGCCGAGTCGAATTCACGACCCCGAATGCAGTCAACGCGCTCCACCGTCTTGGGGTCTACTCCCCACCTGATGGAAGTCGATTTGGGGATTTGGGCCTTGAAACAGATCTGTTGCAACGCTCGTGCACTTCGGGACGGCCCATTGTTGAAGAACTTGAGCGTCGTCCAGATGCAGCGGTCCTTGCCCACTGCCTGCCCCTCCTTGCGGATGGCAAGGTAACGGGGGCATTGATTTTGATGCGAGACGTTACTGACGTTCGGCGACTCAATCGATTGGTCTTGTCGAAAGACGCGGCGATTCGAGAAGTGCATCACCGAGTGAAAAACAACCTCCAAACGATCTCTGCACTGCTCCGCCTCCAGGCGAGACGAACAGAAGATGGCTCTGGACGGAGTGCGCTCCTTGAAGCAGAACGACGGGTGAGGTCGATTGCGGTCGTGCATGAAATCTTGTCGCGAGAGCCCGGCGACCAAGTGCCCTTCTCTGACATCGTGGGGCCTTTGGTGAAAATGGCAGAAGACTCTGTCGTCGTGAATCAGACCATCGAGATCACCGTTGACGGCGATCTCGGTGAGACAACTGCTGACGTCGCCACCCCCATGGCGGTTGCCCTCGCTGAGCTCTTGCAAAACGCCGTCGAACATGCCTTCGTCGACGAGGGCGTCTCGAGCGAGGTCGGCCATGTGTTTCTTTTGCTCCGACATGACGCCACACAACTCATCGCCCAAGTTCGAGACGATGGCCGAGGGCTTCCCGAGGGCTTCGATCTCGAAACCACACCAAGCCTTGGTTTGAGTTTGGTGAGAGACCTCATCCGTTCACAACTAGATGGCACCATCGAGATGGCAAACGTGCCACTCAGCGAAGGTGGGGGCACAGTGGCCACCATTTCGGTGCCACTGGCACCACGTGTGTTGAGCGGTGGAGAAAACCGCTCCGGGATCTAGGCGCTCTGCTGAGCCAACAGAGCTCGACGGCGAGCCGCCAGCCACTGCTTACGGAGCTTGCGACGCTCATCTTCTGAGGTTGCGCCCCACACACCAGATTCTTGGTTGGTGGCCAATGCAAATTCGAGGCAGGGTTCAAGAGCTTCGCATGCGTTACACACGCGCTTTGCTGCTTCGATTTGGTCGATAGCCGAGCCGGTTGAACCTATGGGAAAGAACAAATCGGGTTCGGCGCTGCGACATGCAGCGTTGGAACGCCAGTCGTCAGCGCTCCAGTCAACAGTGCGATTCCACGTGAGGGCCATGGGATCCTCTCAATTTTGCTAGCAGGGGGGGGTTGTGCATTCCTTCACAAGGCAACACCCGAAGATGCAGACGCAAGAGAAGGTGACGGCGAAATCGTAACCGTGGAACCCCTCGGATACAAGAGGTTTTCGCACATTTGTCACGCAATGTACGAGGACACATTTTTCGCTTCTCACATGGCGAGCGAACGTTGAGAACCCGCGCTGACAACTTGCGTGGTGAACAGCGAGGGATGCCAGATCTCGTGCTCCTTCTCCACTTGGTTCGAACGCAAATCCTTCGGAGGCCGTCGCTGAGGTCGTGGTTGACGTCGTGGCTGAAGCCTAGAGCGCCCCTCGTATTTTGGCTAAATACTGGCGCTTTCTTGGAGTCGAGTTCTCAAATGGCGGAGGGGTCGCTCGGCGCGCTTAGATTGTCGCCATGAACGTTGTTGTTTGTGTCAAGCAGATCCCGGACCCGGCGGCCCCGCAGTCGCTCGAGCCTGGGTCCAATACCCTCGACCGATCCGGAAAATTGATTCTGGACGACTCTGACGCCTACGGCGTCGAGATGGCCCTCCAGCTCGCTGAGCAGGCTGGTGGAGGAGAGGTCACTCTCGTCTCCATGGCGCCGAATGGTGAAACCGCCGGTCTTCGAACTGCCCTTGCAATGGGTGCCGCCAAGGCGATCTTGGTGAGTGACGATGCGCTCAAGGGCGCCGACGCACTCACGACCGCCAAGGTGCTCGCTGCGGCCATCTCGCGTGCCGGCGCCGACCTCGTCGTCGCCGCCACCGAGTCGTCGGACGGCTACACCGGCACGACGCCCGTGCAGGTTGCGGAGATTCTGGGACTTCCCTCCATCACCTTCGCCAAGGCTGTCTCGATTGATGGCTCGACCGTCAAGGTTGATCGCCAGACTGAAGCCGGCTACGACGAGGTCACTGCACCACTGCCTGCGGTCGTGACGGTGACTGCTGGCGTGGTGGAGCCTCGCTACCCTTCCTTTAAGGGCATCATGGCGGCCAAGTCCAAGCCCGTCGAGACCCTCAGCCTTGCTGACTTGGGTCTGGCGAACAACGGCGGGGGACAAGAGATCACCTCTGTCGCAGACGCCGAGGCTCGGGCCGCCGGTGAAATTGTGGTGGACGAAGGCGACGGCGCACAGCGCATTGTCTCGTTCCTCGAGCAGCTCAAGATCGTCTAGGCCTTCCGGCTCAGGGCGACTCCTACTTACACGTACGTATCGAATCGAAGAAGAGAGGCACACATGGCGATCTCCAAAATCTGGGTCGTGGCCGAGCCAACCGACTCTGGCCTGACCACCACCACCCTTGAACTGCTGAGCGCAGCTCGTTCCCTTGCGGGCACCGTTGAAGCGGTGACCTGGGGTCCGAATGGCGCGGCAAGCGCAACTGTCGCTGGCGAATACGGCGCAACCGTGCTCCACGACGTGGGCGACATCGGCACGTCGCTTCCTGGCGCTCCCGTGGCGTCGGCGATTGCGGGCGCGATTGCGGCAGGCAACGGCCCTGACGCCATTTTGATCCCCACCTCAGGCGACGGCCGTGACATTGCTGGACGCCTTTCAGCCAAGTGTGACTTGCCAGTTCTCACGAACATCACTGGTCTCGTCGGTGGCGACAGTTTGACCACGGAACACCCAGTCTTTGGTGGCACGAAAATTGTGTCTGCTCGTTTCACTGGCACTGGTCCCGGCATCTTTGTCGTTCGAGCCAAGTCATTCGCTCCTGAGCCCTCCGGCGGTGGCGCAGCTTCTGTAAGCCCACTCGCTGTTGGTGACTTGGGGAACACAAACTCGTCAGTAGTGGTGTCTCGTCATGTTGAAGAGCGCACTGGTCCGAAACTGGACGAAGCGCCTGTGGTGGTATCTGGTGGTCGTGGTTTGGGCGAAGCGTCCAACTACGCCTTGATTGAGGAACTCGCAAAGTTGCTCAACGGTGCACCGGGCGCCAGTCGTGCCATTGTCGACGCCGGTTGGGTGCCCTACGCCAACCAGGTTGGACAGACCGGCAAGACCGTGAAGCCCGATGTGTACCTTGCCTGCGGCATCTCTGGAGCCACGCAGCACATGGTCGGCATGAAGGGGAGCAAGAACATCATCGCCATCAACAAAGATGCCGACGCACCCATCTTCACCGTTGCTGACCTCGGCATCGTCGGAGACGTGCACAAGGTGCTGCCTGCGCTGATCGAGGCTCTGAAGTCTCGCTAAGTCTGCAGCGACGTCCTTCGTCGCCGACAAAAAAGATTCTCACTGAGGCCCCGGCGTTCGCGTCGGGGCCTCAGTGTTGTGTCGTTCCTTATCCCTGAGTTCCGCGTGTGCGAGCGATAACCTCGCAAGGGCCTCTCATGCTGTTTCCAACGATCGACTTCGCCATATTTTTCGTAGTGGCATTCACTGCCTGTTGGGCGCTGAGCCCCTACCCGGCCCCGTGGAAACTTTGCGTCTTAGGGCTCTCCTATTTCTTCTACAGCTGGTGGGATCCCAAATTCGTTCTTCTCCTTGTGGCCGAAACGGCCATAGCCCATGTCGGGGCTCGAGTTCTGCTGCGACATGATGACCCAGGGCGTCGAAAACTCATCATGGCCATTGCGGTGGGCGCGCTGCTCGCCATTCTTGGCTACTTCAAATACGCAGGGTTCTTCGCGGTCAACGTCGACAATTTGGCCCACACCTTTGGATTAGGCCACATCATTCCTCTCATCCAACCGACGTTGCCTGTGGCGATTTCGTTCTTCACGTTCATGGCAATCAGCTACGTCGTGGACGTCTATCACCGGCAACTTGAACCAGCAACGCCACTCGATCTCGCTGTGTATCTGTCGTTCTTCCCGCACCTTGTCGCAGGTCCCATCGTGCGTGGTGGCGAACTCCTGCCGCAGATCCGTCGACGCCAAGATGGCGTTCACGTCGACTACAGCAGAGCCGGACAACTGATCTTCCGCGGATTGTTCAAGAAAGTCGTGATTTCGAGTTTCTTGTCATCGGCCATCGTCGACCCGGTGTTCACCTCGCCCAACAGCCACTCCGCTCTTGAATCTCTGTTCGCGACCTGGGGCTATGCCGGCCAAATTTATTGCGACTTTTCGGGTTACACCGACATCGCAATCGGATTGGCCTTGCTGCTCGGTATTCGTTTCCCCGTCAACTTCGATCAGCCTTATCGAGCAGATTCGCTGCAAGATTTTTGGCGTCGATGGCACATCACTTTGTCCCGGTGGCTCCGCGACTATCTCTACATCCCTCTTGGAGGGAACAGAGGCTCTCAGGCTGAAGTGGGGCGCAACATCATGATCACGATGATCTTGGGCGGCCTCTGGCACGGCGCGAGTTGGACCTTCCTCATCTGGGGTGCACTCCACGGTGTGGGCCAAGTGGTGGGTCATGTTCGTCGCAGCCGGCGCGCCCAACAGGGCATCATCGAACTTCCCGCCAGCCCTTGGCGTCATGCCTGGCAAGTCTTCTGGACCTTCCAGTTTGTGTGCCTGGCGTGGATTTTCTTTCGGGCAACGTCGGTCTCAAACGCCTTTGCGGTCATACATCGCGTGTTCACTGGCTGGGGCACGCCATCCACGCTGGTCACCCCGATGGTAGTGCTCGTGACGGTGGCCGTTGTGGCGGTCCAACAACTTCCTTCTCGTCTTGGGGATCGATTGGTGACGGAAATCTCTCACGCCAAGCTCTACGTCCAAGTGGGCCTTGGCGCCTTGTTGTTGTTACTCATCACCACCTTGGGGCCAACGGGCGTCGCCCCCTTCATCTACTACCGCTTCTGATGACCCGACCTCCTTTCACCCCCATGTGGGCCCTAGCATTTACGCCGTGTCGAGCACTTCTCACCGAGGGTTTCAGCGATGAGTGATGACTCGATGACGCCCCGTAGCGAGGACCACGACAGCGACGAGTTCAGTCCTGTGGCGACTGACGTCGAACGAGCCTCACACCCCTCTCTCCAGTGGCGCCAAGGAAAAACCACCTTGCCGTGGCAAAAGGTACTGGTCGTCATGGTGTCGATTCTGCTCGTCTGGTTGCTGCTCGACGCCGTCACGCTCAAACACAATGCAGAAGTGTCGCCTGTGGGAACAAGGCGAACGGTTGCCCTCACCATTTTGCGGCCCATCGCCGCAGTGTCGAGTGCATTGCAGATTGCTGACATCGAAAAATTGGCAAATAAGGCCTTGGGCCGCCAAGCTGACGGCGCCACGACAAGCCAGGCACTCATTACGGTGGGCCCTCGTGCCAAAGTGACCAAGAAGCCGTCGTCCAAGACGGCGACTTCCGTGACCACCACCACGCTTAATCCTTTGACGCATGCGACCGCAGCGGCCCCAGTGCGGATCTTGTTGATTGGCGACTCACTCGGCCTTGACCTCGGTGGATCCTTGCAGAACTCGTTAGCGTCAACGGGAATCGTGACGGCCACTTTGGATGGCAAGGAATCGACGGGTCTGACTCGCCCCGACTACTTCAACTGGCCCGCAGAGCTCCAGAGCGATCTCACCAAATTGTCCCCACAAGTCATCGTCGTGATGATGGGAGCCAATGACCCGCAGGACTTCCCGGGCCCTCCTGACGTCCCCTTTGGCACGCCGGCGTGGAACACCCTCTATCAACAGCGGTGTGTCGCATTCATGCAACTTGCGGTCTCTCAGGGCGCAAAGGTGGTCTGGGTCTCCCTCCCTGGTATGCAGAACCCGACGCTGAATGCAAAAATCGCCACGGTGAACAGCCTGCAAAAAGCAGCCGCCGCCCAAGTTCCTGGCGTGGTCTATGTCGATAGTTCGCCGGTGCTCGGAAACCCGCAAGGTGGCTTTTCAGCATTCACGACGGTGAATGGCCAAGCGATCAATGTGCGCACGCCAGATGGCATCCACATCACGCCTCAAGGTGGTGCCCTTCTGGCCACCTACGTGATGAACCAAATGAAATCGCAATACGGAATCCCCTTCCCCTAGAGAGCCCTGCTTTCTCATTTGGAGAAAGCGCCGCTTAAACCAAGGGCCAGGGATATGGAGGGTAGGGCTGATCTTCGTTCATTTCGGGCAGGACGCCAGCGGCAAGGAGGTCTCGAGCTCGAGCTACGGTACAGGCGATCTCGATCTCAGAGAGGACCTCTTCGAGGGCCTCGGGAACCTCGACGAGGAGTCGGTTCAGGGCGTGTGTGCTCGCCTCGGTGAGATCTTCGAGACCGAAGTCCCAAATGACGGTGCGCAGTTTGTCCTCTTCGTGAAAGCAGAGCCCGTGGTCGATGGCCCAAATTTGTCCCTCGCCATAGAGCACGTGGCCACTCTTTCGGTCTGAATTGTTGGCCACAACGTCGAAAGCCGCCAAGGCCTTCAACGTGTCGAGATGCACTGCGTCATCACGCAGGGTGAAGTAGTGGCTCGTGAAATCTTCTTCGACATAGCGCTGCAGGGATCCGGGCCCCGCAGGGCCGTCGAGTCGAGCCACCGTTTCTGGCACAAAGCCGAATCCAAAAAATTCAGAGAGTTCATAGGCTGCTACTTCTCGCCGCCACAGTCCTGAGGGAAAGTCCCAGAGAGGCCGCTCACCTGACTCCGGCTTATACACAGCCTGGATCGAGTCCTGTCCAGTACGGACACTGACAAGGAGTGTGGTGTTGGAACTGTTGGAGAAACGTCCTTCAATTTCGACATCGCCGTGTCGAAGGAGTTCGAGAACCTCGTCGCTCACGTTTGTGGGGCGCGATGTCCGTTGGTGCGTGGGCAGTCATGGCCCTCGGGCCCAAGTGGGAACCCACAGAGCGGGCAGGGCGGGCGTCCTGCTTCGACGAGGCGGGTGGCGCGAATTGCAAAGGCGGCGGCTTGCTCACGCGTGACCGTGATGGTGGCAGTGTCGCCGTCGATATCTTCTCCCACTTCTTCGACGAGGACCTGGACCATGCCAGCTTCTTCGTCTATCGAGACCGAGAGTGAACCAGCAATGAAGTCAATGCCGTCATCAGGGCTCAAGACGAGGTCAAGATCATCAGGAAGGTGCTTTGGCCGTCCCATGTCTTCGATGGCTCGGGTGAGATAGGTAGCGAGAACGGCAATCTGTTGTTTCTCCACTTTGAGGGTGAGCCGTCGTGGACCTTGTACAACTTGTAAAAGGAATACTCGGGCGCCAACTTCACCCACGGTGCCCACAGTGAAACGATCCACGGAATTGAATTCGTAGAAACTCATGAAACGGAGATCTCCTTCAGTGAACCGGTGGTATTGACATTGACAACGACAGGACCCTCGTCACTCAAGAGCAAAGTGCTCACCGAGCATGGGGCCACGGTCAGCCGCTGGAAGAGATCCAAAGGAGCCCCCGCCGCCTGAGAAAGTACCGCTTTGATCGGATCGGCGTGACTGACGGCAACAATCGTTTCTCCCCGATGTGCTCGAGCAAGCGCACAGAGCGTGTCCCAGGTGCGAGTGGCCATTTCCGAGAACGACTCGCCCGAGGGAAAACGAAACGATGAGGGCGTGCGCTGCACCTGTGTCCACTCTGGCTTTTTGCGCAGGTCAGCGAGTTGCTTGCCGGTCCAGTCCCCAAAGTCACACTCGAGCAATCCTCGATGCGTTCGGACGCGAAGTCCCAAGTGTTTTGCGATGGGCTGGGCGGTCTCTCGGGTCCGTTCGAGAGGTGACGCATAGACGGCAACCGGGGGCTTCTTCAGCTCTCCAATTCGTTGTGCAGCCTGCTCGGCCTGGGCTTTTCCCGCCTCAGCCAAGTGCAGGCCAGGTGCGCGACCAGGGAGGACTTTCCCTGTTGAGGGCGTTTGGCCGTGGCGGACGAGGAGCACCACCGTGTGTGTGGGCTTCTTGTGAGAGCGAGGAGACATGCATTGCATCGTAGACACCACAGCAGGACGACGGCCGCGGGTCAGATCTGACGAGTCTTATGCGGGCGAGGGAAGTCTCCCCGGAGCAGCCACTGCGGTGCTGGGCCAGCGCTTGCGACTCACGCCGGCAAGACGACGCATCAAACTGAGCGCACCCGGGTCCTCGTCGCCAGGTCGTAGTTCTACGGCGCCCGCGTCGACCATGGCAGCGAGCAATTCTCGGCCTTGCTCGGTCCGCACAATCGTGAGCGTCCAATCGTTGGATTCGCCAATGCCACCAGTGGAGATGTCAGCGTGCTCTGCGGCAAAGTCCGGGCAGGAGAGGCACCCTTCACGGGTATAGGCATGGCATTCCTTGAGCGGCACCTCAACAAAGCGACCGTCTCGAAGCCAGAGCTGGAAGACGCCCTTGATGTTCATTTTGACGATCTCTTCTCGCGCCACGCCATATTTGGCCTCGAAGAGTTCTTCGAAGATGGCGTCATCAAAGGTCTTCGAGCACAGCAAGCCAATGCTGAGACCGAGTCGACGAGCAACTTTGCCGGCTTTACGTGCTTGCATCGCTCCAGGAGCTGATGCTTGGCAGCCCATACCGACAAGTGCGAGGCGTTCAAGTTTGGCTTCAACTGCATCTGCATACGCCAAGGTGTTGGCACAGTAGGTGTAGCGCGATCCCGCAGTGTCGAGCACTTCTTGTCGGGTGCGCACAAGTGCTGGTTTCGTTCGCCACGGACCGGCTTCGGGATCAAACGCCGAGACGAGCGCGCCATCTATGACGTCATGTTCGAGAGCGAAGGCCAAGAGGGCCGAGACGAAACCACCATCTTGTCCTGCGGCATGGAGTTCTGGGTCTGTTGCTCGTGCCAGCACAATGTCGAGAGCAACGCCGGCCACTTCATCGTCGGTGCGCACGCGACCAAAGCGCTTTTCATCAATTTCTTCTTCCCAGGTCCGAAAACGAGGACAGGCCCGAGTGCACATTGTGCAGCCCTTCTCGCCGTGCGTGCAGTTGGACGCGTCGCCATCGATGTCCAAGTGGAAGGGTTTGTACTTTCCCGCCTTGTCGTCGTAGTCAAGGACATCGTGCGGACAGGCAATCACGCAGGCTGCACAACCGGTGCAGAGGCCTCCGGTGACAACTTCCTCAAAGAGTTCGGTCCACTGTGGCTTGTCTCCAGACATAGTCCTCACCCTATGCGAGGAGCGAGGAGTCGTGCTGTGACCACTACCGTTCAGTGGCGTGCCTGAAATTCTCGAAATTGAGTACTACCGCGAGTTGGCTGAAGGGGCGCTCGATCGCGAGATCGAAACCGTCTGGGTTGATGACATGGCCTCGCGAGGTTTGGATCCGGGAGTTGATCTCAACCGCATCCTCCCGGGTCTCTCCTTCATTGCCGCTCGGCGCAAGGGCAAGTTGCTGCTGCTTGAGACCGAGGGTCCGACGCTCGGCATGCGATTTGGCATGACCGGAGGATTGTTGCTGGATGGCTTGGCCGGGATAGACAAACTCGAATACGGACCTGGCACCTATGAAGCTCGATGGATTCGAGCACGCGTGCACTTCGTTGATGGCGGGGAACTGCTCTTGCACGATCCTCGCCGCCTCGGTCGACTCAGTCTCGATCCTGATGAAGCGGCCCTTGGCCCAGATGCCCTGTCGATTTCACTGCGTGAGTTTCGTGAAGCCCTCAGTTCGCGCGCCGCAGAAGGGCCCGCAATCAAAGCACGCTTGTTAGATCAGTCCAAAATCGCTGGCGTAGGCAATCTCTTGGCCGACGAGATCTTGTGGCGCGCAGGTCTTGACCCACGCCGACCTTCGACCTCTTTTGATGAAGCAGAGCTCAAGCGCCTGCATCGACAACTCCGAAACACTTTGACGCAGCTCTTTACACGCGGGGGCTCCCATACGGGTGACCACATGGAAGGACGGCGTCCTCAAGGCCACTGCCCCAAAGATGGCGGGGCGATGTTTCGAGCCACGGTGGGAGGACGGACCACCTATTGGTGTTCAGTGCATCAGCACTGAGGAAACAGGTAGGGAAATCCCACCAACGCTCTTCGCAGTGGGGGAGACTGGAGGGATGCAGCATTTCCTCTTGGTTCACGGCTACGTGGCAGTCTTTGTCTTGTCGCTGATTTCTTCTGCCTGTATCCCCATCCCTTCTGAAGTCACGCTTGTCCTTGGCGGCGCGCTGGGATCAGACGCAGTGGCAACACAACTTGGCGGCAAGCCTTTGAGTGTGCCCGTGGTGATCATCGTGGCAGTCGTGGGTTCTTTGATCGGGAGCTTCATTGCCTACGTCGTCGGTCGCACGGCGGGGCGTACTGTGGTTGACAAGTGGGGCAAGGTCATTTTGATCAGCCACGCCGATCTTGATCGTTCAGAAAAGTGGTTCAACACCCGAGGTGAGTTGGCGGTCCTCGTTGGCAATTTTGTTCCCTTTGTCCGAGCCTTCATTGCCTTCCCGGCAGGCGTCGCGGAGATGAAGGCGGGCCGTTTTGGGGTCTTTAGCGCTCTCGGCATTGCCATTTGGTGCACCGCCCTGGTGCTCCTCGGCCACAGTCTGGGAGCGGAATACGCGAAGTACAACAAGTCCTTTAACTGGGCCGGTTACGTCATCGCCGCAATTGTGGTGGTGGCCATTGTGGTCTCGTGGGTCCACCGCTACCGAAAGTTCAAGCACCACACCAACGGAAACGGCTGAGATTCTTAGCGTTTTCTTCAAAAACTTCGTGTGTTTCTTGACAATTGGTTTTCTAGGGTAAGCGCCCATGACCAACGCACCCCTTACTGTCCCCGAGTCTGACGACGTCATCGACGAAGAAGAACCCATCGTCAAGAGTTCCCGAATCACGTGGGTTGAAATTGCACTTGCGGCGGCTGCGTTCATCGGTTTCTGTGTGGTCATTCTTCTGAAGAAGGCGCAACTCATGGAGCCCGATGACTATGCCTATCGAGCGTCCATTGTGGCGTTGAGTCAAGGTCACCTTGAACTGACCACGGCGCAGTACCACGCATTAAGTACGCAAGTTGGCGGGATCCAGCAATGGACAAAGCTGCCGAATGGGAAATGGATGAGCGAGAAGAATCCGGGCTACCCCTTCTTCGCCGTCTTCTTTTATTGGATTCACGCACTTCGCTTTGCACCACTCTTTGCCGGGGGACTGGCGTCCACCAGTCTCTTTCTCGGGGCGCGGAAGTGGTTGGGTAAATGGGCAGGCACCTATGCAGTGATTTTTTTCCTGGGTTCAGGCATGGCCTTGGCCTTTGGCTATCGCGCCACGATGCCGACCTTCACTGATGCATCGCTCATTGCCGCCGGTGCAGGTGCCGTGCTCTGGGCGATGATCTCTCAGGAGGCTTCAGCAACTCGTCGAACCGTCATCGGCCTGTTGGGTTTTCTGTCCATTGAATTTGCGGTCTTTATGCGTTACACCGACGGCGTGATGTTGGTCGTCGCGGCTGCGGCCGTCGTGTTGGCCTATAAGCCCGCTCGACTTTCGAAGACCATGCTGGCCTGGTGGCTGGGATCCATTGCTGCCTTCGCTGCCATGGTCTTGATCTTCGACAGCATCGTCTACGGCAGTCCCACGAAGACCGGCTATTCGGACGGCGAGATCACCTTCTCCAATGCAGCCATCATCCCGAACCTCAAGCACATGCCAGAGCTCTTGGTGCGTTCTGTTCCCGCCATGATTTTGGCAGGCATCGCAGTCTTGTGGATCATCGTCCGCCTTGTTCGGTCGCGTGTCGGATCTCTTTCAAAAACGAAGTCGAGCGCGGCGAGACGCGATGGACTCATCATTGGTTTTCTCGCTGCAGGGTGGCTCGGATTGTGGGCGTTCTACATTCGCTACAACTGGACCGCACAGATGTACACGGGTGGCGGTGGCCGAAGCGGGGGACTCGGCGGCGCCCTTCCCTCGGGCCAATACCTGCCACGCAGTACAACGGGCACATCTCTGCCAAGCGCGCTCGGTCATGCGATCACTGGTGCGGCGCAACGTGGCTTCGCAGCAGCTGGACGAGGCGGCGGTGTTGGCGGTGGCGGTGGTGCGATTCACTTGATTCGTTTCTATGTGCCCGCCATCGGCCTCATCGCGCTCTTGGCCGTGTGGGTCGTCATGCAACTCCCACGATGGGTGGGACCACTTTTGGCGGCGGGCGCTGTCGTGACTGCGCTGGGCTCGTTCCATACCTTGACCGCCGGAGGTGGCATGGGTGGCGCAGGATTCCCCGGAGGCACTGGTTTTCCAGGTGGGTCGGGCTCAAGGGGCCGCTTCCCCTCGGGTGGCTTCACGCCAGGGAATTACGGCTCGGGTAACTTCCAGCCACCAACAGGTGGCGCTCACCCGCCAATCGGTGGTGGCTACGGCGGCCCTCCAGGACTCCAGAACGGCACCATGCCCGACGGCCGGCCACCGGGTCAATAGGGCGAAGTTCTAACTCGCCTCGGCGACAGCGTCGAGCACCTTTGCGGCGTGGCCATCGGCCTTGACCGAGTACCACGCTCTAGTGATCTTGCCCTTTTCGTCGATCAAAAAGGTCGAGCGAATGACGCCGACGACCTTCTTGCCGTACATCATCTTTTCGCCATAGGCGCCGTATTTCTCCATCACCGTTTTGTCGGGATCAGAGAGCAGGGGAAAGGTCAACTTGTACTTGTCGCGGAACTTGGTGTGTTTCTCCGCGTTGTCGGGTGAGATGCCGAGGACGGCGACGTCTGCCTTCGCGAACGCCGAGAGGTTGTCATTGAACTGACACGCCTCTTTGGTGCATCCCGGGGTGTCGTCCTTTGGGTAGAAGTACACGACAACTTTTTGCCCTTTGAAGTCCTTGAGCGAAACCTTCTTTCCGTCCTGATCAGTCAAGGTGAATGCGGGGGCGCTGGCGCCTGCTTCGAGTCGTGCCATGGTGCGTTCCTTTTTTCAAGTGGGCTCGTCGTCTTCACTTTAGGGGCCCTGCTTGTCGCAACCTGCGCCGTCTTGGCAACTCCCTCCGTCGCCGTTTCTCGCGAGACTGCCCTGTGTTCCTCTGCAAGGACGCCCTGAGACGCTCGTTCGTTCTGTGGTGACGCTACGCACGATCGTGAATGACGTGAGTGTTGCTTCTCCCCAGCGAAGCGAGACGACTAACCTTCGTTGCGACCACGAAGGGGAGGACTCATGGAAGCCATTTCACGTCGAATGCTGTTTCGCACAGGTGCACTTGCTGCTGGAGGACTTGTGGCCGCCGGTGCACTCGCTGGCTGTTCATCAGAGTCGGCGACGAGCGCACTCGCAGCCTCCACGACGACGACCTTGCCTGCCAAGACCCCAGACCAGGCGCTTGCTCGGCTGATGGCGGGGAATGCTCGCTACGTGGCAGGTGACCCAATCAACGAAGGCCGCGACATCTACCGTCGAGAATCGGTGACCTCAACGCAAACGCCTTTCGCTGTGATATTGACCTGCTCAGACTCGCGAGTTGCGCCAGAAGTCATTTTTGACGAGGGCATCGGAGACCTCTTCGTTGTGCGCGTTGCTGGTAACACCGGAGCAACGCCCATCACGCAGGGAAGCATCGAGTACGCCGTCGAGCACTTGCACTCCATCCTTGTCATGGTGCTCGGCCATGAAGGCTGTGGCGCGGTCAAAGCAGCACTTGGGGTAGCAGCTGGCGGCGCGATGCCTGACGGTCAAATTGGCGCCGTCGTTGAACCCATTTTGCCTGCGGCAAGCGCTGCGTTGTCCTTGCCTAAGGATCAGCAACTCGGTGCTGCAATCCAGCAAAATGCACTCAACCAAGCTGGCTTGCTCTCAGGGCTCGGGCCGGTCCTCGCCCCTGATGTTTCGGCGGGGAAAGTCAAAGTTGTCAGTGCTGAGTACATGCTGACCTCAGGCAAAGTGCGACTTTTGAATTAAAACGAGTGCGTCGCTTCGCAGTGACGTGTCGTCGTTTTCCTTCCGAAAAGTCCTCACATGGGGCTCACTTGAGGAGATCGGCAGTACAATAGGGACCGGACCACTGCACTCGGTAGTGGATTCGGGGCCCATCTCCTTTGAAGCTGGTTGCGGGTCCGACCATTTCAGCCTCTTTTGGAAGAAGGACCATGACGGATCCCTCCGTAGTCACTACGAAGGCTTCTGACGCGCCAAGCGACGGAGCCGATACGTACGAAACCACCGAAACCTTTGCATCCTTAGGTGTCGTCGCACCGCTTGTCGAAGCACTTGAGGCACAAGGCATCACGACAGCCTTTCCAATTCAGGCCATGACGATTAAGGACGCGCTCGCTGGCCGAGACGTCTGCGGCAAGGCAAAAACGGGTTCTGGAAAGACCCTGGGTTTTGGCCTCCCCATGCTGCAGCGCATTGCCAAGGATCTCGTTGCCAAAGATGGCAGTCGTGTCCATCTCCCCGGGGGCCCAGCACGACCTCGTGGTCTCGTGCTCTTGCCGACACGTGAACTTGCCGTCCAGGTCTATGAAGTGCTCTCTGTGCTTGGTGAAGCACTCGACCTGCGTGTCGTTGCCGTGTATGGAGGTGCCGACATTGAGCGCCAAATCAAACAGTTGCAAAAGGGCTGTGAACTCATCATCGCCACGCCTGGCCGTCTGATCGACTTGGGCGATAGGGGCGAGTTGGCAGTGGATTCCCTCGATGTCCTCGTCCTTGACGAAGCTGATCGTATGGCGGACATGGGCTTCATGCCTCAGGTCGAGTGGGTCTTGCGCCGCCTCACCGAAGCACACCAAACCTTGTTGTTCTCGGCCACCTTGGATGGAGCTGTTGACCGATTGGTTTCTCGGTATCTGACGGACCCGGTGTTCCATGAGGTGAAATCTGATTCACAGACCGTGGCCAAGATGGTGCACTACTTCTTCAATGTGCACCAGATGGACAAAGTCAAGGTGGCCGCCAACATTGTCAAAAACTACGACAAGGCAATTTTGTTTTGTCGCACCAAGCGCGGTGCAGACAAAGTCGTCGAAAACCTCGGCAGCCTTGGCATTCAGGCTGCAGCCATTCATGGAGACTTGCGCCAACAGCAGCGTGAGCGAGCCATGGCGGACTTCGGATCGGGCAAGCTCCATGTGCTCGTCGCCACCGACGTCGCCGCCCGTGGTCTGCACATCGATGGCGTTGATGTCGTCATTCACTACGACCCACCAGAGGACGAAAAGGCCTACCTGCACCGTTCCGGCCGCACCGCTCGGGCAGGCTCGGAAGGTGTGGTGGTGTCGCTGTTGCTCTGGAATCAGATGGTTGAAGCCGAAGTGATTCAGCGCCGCTTAGCGATGCGCTTGCCCATCGTCGAAATCTTCTCCAATTCCCCACACTTGGCCGAACTTGGCACGTGGCAACCTGACCCGTCGGAGTCAGTGCTGTGAGCCCGAAACGAAAGAAGAACGCCGAGGAGGCAGCGACCCTGCGACTCGTCGATCCCGCCGAAGGCGTCTCCAAGGTGCTGGTCATTACGGCGCACCCCGACGACGTTGACTTTGGAGCCGCAGGCACGGTTGCGGCTCTCACTGATGCCGGCGTCGAGGTCGTCTACTGCCTCGTCACTGACGGCGACGCTGGTGGCAGTGATCCGAACACCACCTTTGATGACCGTGCACGCATCCGTCGTCAGGAACAAACACAGGCTGCAGCGCTCGTTGGCGTCAAGGAACTGCACTTCTTGGGCCACCTCGATGGATCAGTCACCTATTCATTGGGCCTGCGCCGCGATTTATCTCGGATCATCCGTGTCGTGCGTCCCGATCGAGTGATTTGTCAAAGCCCTGAGCGCAATTTGGATCGCATCTATGCCAGCCATCCTGATCATTTGGCGGCTGGAGAATCGGCACTTGCCGCGGTCTATCCAGATGCACGGAATCCGTTTGCGTTCCCTGAGTTGCTCGACGCCGAAGGTTTAGAACCGCACACCGTCAAAGAAGTGTGGCTGATGGCCTCACCAGTGTCAGATATCGCCGTTGAGACGACGTCGCAGATACCCCGCAAGGTTGCTGCGTTGCGAAGTCACGTCAGTCAAGTGGGCGATGGTGGGCACATTGAAGAGCTCATCACGACCTGGGGCAGAACCATGGCGAAGATGGCTGGGCTCTCAAAGAAGAAGACTGCCGAGGCCTTCCGGGTGATTGACACCAAGTAGGCCCCGACAGTTTGCGTTCGTCCCTGACACCAGGGCGAGATGCACCTGCCTCTTACTGTGCAGCGAGTTGCCGCAACACGAAGGGGATCACGCCTCCGTGGCGGTAGTACTCGGCTTCGGTCGGCGTGTCGATGCGGACGCGCACCTCGAAACTCTTTTCAACACCGTCGGTATTAATCGCCGTGACCGACACGGTCTTTGGCGCCACCCCGTCATTGAGGACTTCAAGGCCTGTGATGCTGAGTACTTCGGTCCCGTCCAAGCCGAGGCTGTCAGCGCTCTGTCCGGGGAGGAACTGCAGAGGCAACACGCCCATGCCCACCAAGTTGGAGCGGTGAATACGCTCGTAACTTTCGACGATGACGGCCTTGACCCCGAGGAGCTTGGTGCCCTTGGCGGCCCAGTCGCGGCTTGAGCCCGTGCCGTATTCGGTTCCCGCCAAGATGACGAGCGGCGTGCCTTCCTTTTCGTAATCAAGGCTGGCTTCGAAAATGCTGGTCTCGATGCCCTCGGGCAACTTGGTGGTCATGCCGCCTTCGGTGCCCGGTGCCAACTGGTTGCGGAGTCGCACGTTGGCAAAGGTGCCACGCACCATGACCTCGTGGTTGCCTCGGCGCGTGCCATAGGAGTTGAAGTCTTCGAACGCAACGCCGTGGCCCGTCAAATAGGTACCCGCGGGCACGTTCTTCTTGATGGAACCGGCAGGCGAAATGTGGTCGGTGGTCACTGAGTTGCCCAACTTGGCGAGGACTCGAGCGCCACGAATGTCGTGCACTGCACTTGGTGCTGCAGGGACATTCTCTAAGAACGTAGGACGCCGCACGTAGGTCGACTCGGGCGCCCACGCAAAGGTTTCCCCCTCGGCAACAGAGACTGCCTTCCAGTGCTCGTCACCATCGAAGGCTGCGGCATAGCGCTGGGCAAACATCTCTGGAGTCAAGGAAGCGTTGATGGCGGCAGCCACATCAGCATCACTGGGCCAGAGGTCGGCGAGGTAGACGTCTTTTCCGTCACTGCCCACACCAATGGGCTCACTGGTCAGGTCAATGTCAACCGTGCCCGCAAGTGCGAAGGCCACCACCAAGGGGGGAGAGGCCAAGTAGTTCTGCTTGATATCGGGATGGATGCGACCTTCAAAGTTTCGGTTGCCCGAGAGCACCGAGGCGATGTTGAGGTCGTTGCCTTGAATTTTTTCCGACACGCCCTCAAGCAGCGGACCTGAGTTGCCGATGCAGGTGGTACAGCCGTAGCCAACCAGCCAGAAGCCCAGCTTGTCGAGGGGATCAACGAGGTCGGCCTTGGCGAGGTAGTCCATTACGACGCGCGATCCCGGTGCCAGGGATGTCTTGACCCACGGCTTCACGCTGAGTCCTCGCTCGACGGCGGCCTTGGCGACGAGACCGGCAGCAATGAGGACGGACGGGTTCGACGTGTTGGTGCAGCTCGTGATGGCAGCGACCGCAACGGCACCGTCGCGCAGGCCCTCGGCTTCTTTGGGCTCACGGCCCAAGGCCCCACGGAAGGCATCTTTGATGCCTGGCAAGGTCACGCGGTCTTGTGGGCGAGATGGCCCGGCAAGTGACGGCACAACGCTCGAGAGGTCGAGTTCGACGTATTCGGAGTAGACGGGTTCCGGTGCGCTGGGGTCATGCCAGAGACCTTGGGCCTTGCAGTAGGCCTCCACGAGGGCCAACTGCTCGGCAGGGCGGCCGGTAAAGGCCAAGTAGTCGAGCGTGACCTGATCAATGGGGAAGATGGCGCAGGTCGCACCATATTCGGGCCCCATGTTGCCGATCGTGGCTCGGGTCTCCAAACTCAACGATGCAACGCCCGGGCCGTAGGCCTCGACGAACTTGCCGACCACGCCTTGCTTGCGCAGCAATTCGGTGATGGTGAGCACCACGTCGGTTGCCGTGACACCTTCTTTGGTCGCCCCAGTGAGCTTGAGTCCCACGACTGGTGGAATAAGCATCGAGGTGGGTTGTCCCAACATCGCCGCTTCGGCTTCAATGCCGCCGACGCCCCATCCCAAGACGCCAAGACCATTGACCATGGTGGTGTGTGAGTCTGTGCCGACCACCGTGTCGGGGAAGGCAACGCCGTCGCGTTCAAAGACGACTCGAGCAAGGTGCTCCACGTTGACCTGGTGACAGATGCCGATTCCTGGGGGCACGACGCGGAAACCGTCAAAAGAGCCCTGGGCCCAGCGCAAAAGTTGGTAGCGCTCGACGTTGCGCTGGTACTCGATCGCCACGTTCTCTTCGTAGGACGCAGCAGACCCAGAACGCTCGACGATGACTGAGTGGTCAGTTACCAGTTCGACGGGGACCAAGGGGTTGATCTTGGACGGGTTGCCGCCGAGTTCGGCAATGACGTCACGCATGGCGGCGAGATCAACCACTGCAGGAACTCCGGTGAGGTCCTGCATGAGGACTCGCTCGGGGCTGAAAGCAATTTCTCTGGCGTCCTCTCCGGCCGCTTCGCCATGTCCCTGCGGGTTTTCGGCCCAGCGCGTCAGGGCTTCAATGTCTGATGCCGTGACCTTGACTCCGTCTTCGTGGCGCAGGAGGCTCTCCAAGAGGATCTTGATGGAATAGGGGAGTCGAGCGACGTCGGCGATGCTGGCGAGTTGTGCTGCAGTGAGTGAAAAGTACTCAAGGGTTGTGCCATTCACCTCAAGGGAGGCAAGCGAACCAAAACTATTGGGGTGCGTGGAGGGAGTAGCCATGCCTTTCAGCCTAGAACGCGCCGAGACCTCCCATTTTTCGCCCCCTGCCCAAGAGAAAGAAAGGGTAGAATTGGTGCAGAAGTTCGAGAAAAGGATGTGACGATGCCTCGTTATGACTATCGATGCACGACCTGTGAAGAGGTCTACGAACTCTCGCGTCCAATGGCCGAAGCCGATGAGCCCGCCACGTGCTCATCAGGGCACCAAGGGGCCGTTCGACTCTTTCCGCTCTTTGCCACCACGGGCGGTGCACTTGCTCCGGCAGCAACTGGTGGAGGGTGCTGCGGCGGAGGCTGTTGCAGTTAGACCCACCGTCCTCACACCCGAGGAGGGTGTGAGGAACGCGAGGCTCGGGGTGAGAAGATAGCGAGATGCCTTCGCTGACTGAACGCGTCCTGAGCGTTCTCACTCCTGTCTTTGACGATATTGCGCCTGGAGCAGACCCCGTGCTGCGCTCGTCAGACCACGCCGACTATCAAGTCAACGGTGTGATGGGTTTGGCCAAGGGCCTCGGTCGGAACCCTCGAGACGTCGCTATCGAGATTGTTGCCAAGCTCGATTTTGGAGACCTTGTCGAGTCCATTGAGATCGCAGGCCCAGGATTTCTCAACCTCACGCTGAGCACGACAGCCCTCACCTCGCAACTTGACGACATGGGGAGCACGTCGAGCCTCGGCATTGCTCGAGATCCCCTGGAGCCTGTTGTCGTTGTCGACTATTCGGCTCCCAACGTGGCCAAAGAGATGCACGTGGGTCATTTGCGCTCAAGCGTCATTGGCGATTCACTCTGTCGACTCCTTGAGGCCACTGGCGCCACGGTGATTCGACGAAACCATGTGGGGGACTGGGGAACGCCCTTTGGCATGTTGATTGAGCACTTGCTTGACCTTGGCGAATCGGCGGCCGTTGCCAACCTCTCCATGGGGGATCTCAACACCTTTTATACGCAAGCACGTGCAAAGTTCGATGCTGACGACGACTTCAAAGATCGCAGCCGAGCTCGTGTCGTTTTACTCCAAGGCGGCGACGAAGAGACGCTTCGGCTGTGGCGCATCCTTGTCGCAGAATCGGTTCGCTATTTTGACGCCGTCTATCAAGACCTCGGTGTCTTGCTCACCGAGGCTGACGTTCATGGCGAATCGTTCTACAACCCCCTCCTCGACGGCGTCGTTGCGGATCTCGACGCCAAAGGTTTGTTGGTTGATTCCAACGGCGCAGCGTGTGTGTTTCCTCCCGGGTTCACCAACAGAGAAGGCGAGCCCCTTCCGCTGATCGTTCGCAAATCCGATGAGGGCTATGGCTATGCGGCAACGGACCTTGCAGCCATTCGTGACCGCGTCGAGACCTTGGGCGCGGACAAGATCCTCTACGTGGTGGGCGCGCCGCAGGCGCAGCATTTCGAAATGGTCTTTGCCGTTGCTCAGATGGCTGGCTGGCTCGGTGAGCAGTGTGAAGCAATCCACGTAGCCTTCGGGTCAGTCCTCGGTCCAGATCGCAAGATGTTCAAAACTCGTGAGGGCGGCACCGTCAAACTCAAAGCACTTCTTGAAGAGGGGACTGAGCGAGCACGAAGTGCCCTTGCGGCACGCGGTGCGATTGAGGACATCGATCGCGTTGCTCACCAAGTTGCCATGGGGGCAATCAAGTTCTCAGACCTGTCGACTGATCGCCAACGCGACTACATCTTCGGCTGGGACCGCATGCTCGCCTTTGAAGGGGCGACCGGTCCGTATTTGCAGTATGCGCACGCTCGCATCCGTTCAATTTTTCGGCGAGTTGACGCGGGTGACGCTCCGGGCGAACTCCTCCTTGAGCATGAGGCAGAACGAGCGCTGGCTCGTCATCTCGTGAGTTTTCCCGATGCGGTGGCATCCACCCTCGAGACCTACAGCCCGTCAAAATTGTGCACCTACCTCTTTGAGCTGGCTCAAAGCTTTACGTCCTTCTACGAGTCCTGCCCCGTTCTGAAAGCTCCCGATGCAGCAACGAAGGCGAGCCGACTCGCGCTCTGCGAGATTGCAGCATCGGTGTTGGCCAAAGGCCTTAATCTTCTCGGCATTGAGGCACCCGAACGCATGTAGGCAGGTCGAGTGGTTCCGGGCACGCTTGTTTGTCTGGGCGTTAAGGTCACACAAGGAGTGAGACGACACGACGAGATGTCGCGACAAAAGGGGGAACCCAGATGAAGGTTCGTGCAGGTGTGTGCACAGGGCTCAATGAGCCCTGGACGGTAGAAGAAATAGACATTGATGAGCCGCACGCTCACGAGGTCGTGGTCAAGATGGCCTACGCCGGCATGTGTCACTCCGATGAGCACCTGCGCACGGGCGACATCTCCGCCAACCCAGACACCCTGGCCATGCTGGGCGTCGAATCGATGTTCCCCGTCATCGGTGGCCACGAAGGCGCCGGCGTGGTCGAAGCAGTCGGAGAGAACGTGTCGTCTGTCGCCCCAGGTGACCACGTCGCTATGTCCTTCATTCCCGCCTGTGGGACCTGTCACTGGTGTGCCACGGGACGCCAGCATCTGTGTGACCTCGGTATCTACACCCTGGTTGGTCCGATGTTCTCTGACGGCACGTGGCGTCACCACTTGGGTGAGACGCCATTGAATCGCATGACGCAGCTGGGAACCTTCGCAGAAAAGATCGTGGTGAATGAGGCCTCGCTGGTCAAGATTGACCCCGAAGCATCGCTGAAGGCCGCAGCACTGATTAGTTGCGGCATTTCGACGGGTTTTGGTTCAGCGGTTGATCGCGCCAAAGTCGCCGTCGGAGAAGTCGTCGTCGTTATCGGCGCAGGCGGCGTTGGCTCAGGTGCCATCCAGGGAGCCAAATTGGCAGGTGCCAGTGCTGTTGTGGCGGTCGATCTCGATGCATCCAAGGTGGAGCGAGCCCAACAGATTGGTGCCACCCATGGTGCGACCAACATGCTGGACGCAACGTTTTTGGTGGCCGAGTTGAGCCAGGGACGCATGGCCGACGTCGTGATTTTGACGCCCGGCGTGCTCACCGGTGACCTCGTCGCTCCGGCCTGCGCGCTGGGATCAAAAGATGCTCGCATCGTGGCTACGGCAATTGCGCCGATCGAGCAGCGCGACGTGCAACTCGACTTGTTCACGCTGTCGATGTACAACCAGACGCTGATGGGCACGGTGTTTGGATCGATGAGCCCGAAAGAACAAGTGCCACGTCTCCTCAAGCTCTACGCCCAAGGCAAACTCATCATTGATGAGTTGATCACGACCGAGTACAGCCTCGATCAGGTGCAGCAGGGTTACGACGATTTGGCGGCAGGAAAAAACGTTCGAGGCATCATCGCGTTTTAGTTCCCACCAGAGCGACCCTTGGGACCTTGAGTGGTTCCTTTTGGGGTCCTCCGACCACTTCGAACAACCCGGGGCCGAAGGGCCCCGGGTTGTTTCGCGTCCCATGTCCCCCGCCACAGTCCAGAGCAATACGCAAGATCATCTGCGCTCGACAACATGAGGAAGCGGAAGGGATCGAGGCGGGTGTCACTCGTGCGCCACCGACCGAGGCCGGCAAGCACAAGCGTGGCCACAAAGGCTCTCCTTGATCGTCGAGAGATGAGAGATGCAAGGAGCAGTGCTGGTGCATACGAGCGAAGGAGTTGACGAGCGATGAGTGGTGCGCCTGCGAGGCTTTGACGCAGTGTCAACGCCAGCGCTTCTCGCTCGGGCTGTTCGACAAGATCTTCGAGTCGCTCCGAGAGACCAGGCACGCCACCGAGCAAGAGCCCGAGGCCGAGCATGGGCCAGCCAAGAGCTGCACAGAGCCACCCGAGCAAGGACCACGGAGAACCACGCAAGGGAGCGACGGCCTCACCATGGCGTGCACTGAGAGACGCGGCCGATCTGCCGTAGGCATGGCGCTGGGACCACCACGCACGCCAACTGCTCCGTGCGGGGTGCCTCGCCACCACGCGAGGGTCATAACGAACCAGCCACCCAGCGGCACTCAGTGACAAGACGGCGTCGACGTCTTCACCGACGTGAAGGTCTGGGTCAAAGAGCTCGTCACACAGTTCTCGACGAACGATCAGTGTGGCCGACGGGACGTAACTTACGAGAGATGCGGGTCGCACCAGGGCGGAACGTGGCCCCATGTCGAGAGGTGATGCCGCGTGTTCGAAACGGTCCCGCAGAGAGGTCCCGGCTGGCCCCCGCAATCGAGGAGCGACGGCGCCGACATGTGGATCAGTCAACTGCTTGCTGAGCGTCATCACGTCATCGCTCGTGATCGTGACGTCAGAATCGATAAAACACACAAGAGCGCTGTGTGCGAAACGAGCGCCGAGGTTTCGCGCAGCTCCTGGACCGAGTGGCTCATCGCTGCGCAACAGTTCGGCGCCGTGGGCTACCACGACGTCGGCAATGGCACCTTTGTCGCTGCTCGCGTCATCAACCACGATGACGCTGAGTGGTGCGAGCAGCGACAAGAGGCGATCGAGTTCCCGTGCGCGGTCTCGAACGGGAATGACGACAGTGACGTCGCTGAGGGAAAAGGGGCTCGTCTCCCACGACGGGTGCGCAAGACCTGCGTTTGTGAGTTGGCGAGCCAACGCGGCCTCGCTGGATGTCGCGACGGTGAACTTCGAGGAGAGGTCGTCAAAAACCTCGCGTCCCTGCGGCGACATGCGGAGAAGTCGCAGTGGCGTGCCGCCGATGAGGACGTGGTCTGTGAGCAGGCGCGTCGAAACATCGATGTCCAGGGTGCACTGGTGCAATCCTTGGAGAGGTGGCGGTGCAGGAATCGAGCGAGCCATGAAGGCCATCTTTCCAAATCCGTCGTGCACGGCGGAAAAACAAGAAGTGGGAGCGAATACTGCGCCAGTGGATCGGGCATGGCAGAGTATGTGGAGCACGCTTTCAAGATCACTGCGAAAGAGGACACACCATGAGCGAAGGCACCACCAAAGTTGCACCTGCCGTCGAGGCGACAAACGACGACGCGCTGAGCACTGACGAACTCCTCGTCGAAGAAGTTTCCATCGACGGAATGTGCGGCGTCTACTAAACCCGTGAGCCGTTCGACGGAGCGCCAGGTTGGTGAATTTGACCCGAGTCGCCAGTGGCGACTCGACCCTCAGGTTGCCTTGCGCGATGAAGAATTTGGTGCCTTGGCCTACCACTACGGCACGAGGCGACTGGTCTTTTTGAAGTCTCGAGACCTTGTCGAGATTGTGCGCAAGCTCGCCACTGCGCCAAGTGCGACCGATGCAGTTGCTGCCGTCGTGAGCGGCGAACAACAGGCCACCTATGAAGCAGCGCTTTCGCGCCTTGCGATTTCGGAGATCATCAGTGCCGCTTGAAAATATTCCACTTCGTGACCGCTTCAAGTTGGGACTTCAGGCGCCCATTTGCATGACGTGGGAACTGACCTATGCCTGCAACTTGGCGTGCATTCACTGCCTGTCGAGTTCTGGTCGTCGCGACCCTCGAGAACTGTCAACTGACGAAGCCAAGGCCGTTATTGATGAGATGGCGGCGCTCAAAATCTTCTACGTCAACATTGGTGGGGGAGAGCCCCTCATACGATCTGACTTCTTCGAACTCGTCGACTACGCCGTCGCCAAGGGCGTGGGCGTGAAGTTTTCGACAAATGGCACACGCCTCGATGCCGACAAGGCAGCGCGGCTCGCAGGTAGTGACTACATCGATATTCAGATATCGCTCGATGGAGCGGACGCCGCAACGAATGACGCCATTCGCGGACCAGGTTCCTATGAGACGGCCTTGCGAGCGATGGACAATCTCAAGGCCGCCAATTTTGGCCCTTTCAAAATCTCTGTCGTGATGACGCGGCAAAACATCCCCCAAATCGCACAGTTCGAAGAGATCGCCCATCGCTACGGCGCTCAACTGCGCCTGACTCGTCTTCGACCATCTGGCCGAGGTGTTGACACGTGGGATGACTTGCACCCCACAACCGAGCAACAGCGCGAGTTGTATCGCTGGCTTTTTGATCGGCCGCACGTGCTCACAGGAGACTCTTTCTTCCACTTGTCGGCCCTTGGTGATCCCCTCGAAGGTCTCAACCTGTGTGGCGCGGGTCGCGTGGTGTGTCTCATTGACCCCGTCGGCGATGTCTACGCCTGTCCCTTCGTCATTCACGAGGACTTCTTGGCTGGCAATGTTCGCGACGAAGGTGGGTTCACCAAGGTGTGGCGTGAGTCAGACCTCTTTTTGTCGCTGCGAGAGCCGTCGAGCGCAGGGGCCTGCGCGTCCTGCGGTTCATATGACGCCTGCCAAGGTGGCTGCATGGCAGCGAAGTTTTTCACCGGCATTCCTCTGGACGGCCCAGATCCCGAATGCGTGTTTGGCCACGGGGAAGAAGCAATCAAGAAAGTGGCCATTGCCTTGCGACCCGGCCCGAGCGTGGACCACTCCGCACGTACGCCCGTTGCGCTTGCCGCTCGTCAGTAGCGCCATGACGCAGTTGGGGGATCTCACCTGGACTGAGATTGACGGTCGCCGACCTCTCTTACTGGTTCCCGTCGGTTCGACCGAACAGCACGGGCCCCACCTCCCCATGGCAACTGACACCCTGGTCGCAGTCGCCCTTGCCACTGCCCTATCGAACGGCCACGAACACTGCGTCGTGGCACCAGCCATTGCCATTGGGGCGAGTGGAGAACATCGAGAATTTCCTGGCACCTTGTCAATCGGCACCGAGGTCTTGACCGACGTCCTCGTCGAAGTGGTGCGCTCGGCTCGTTCATGGACCACGGGGGTGGTTTTTGTTTCGGGCCATGGCGGCAACCGTGATGCGCTCAACGCTGCCCAAGAATGCGCAGAGCAAGAAGGCGACGAGGTGCTCGTGTTGAGCGCAGCTACAAAAAATGGGGATTTGCATGCGGGCAGGACAGAAACCTCGCTGTTGCTCTTTCTTGCCTCCACACAGGTGAGGGAGACTGCACTGGTGCCAGGAACGAGTGGAAGTTTGCGCGACTTGTTTCCGACCTTGGCAAGTGATGGCGTTCGAGCGGTGAGTCCCACTGGCATCTTGGGCGATCCGACGGGTGCGAGTGCTGCGGAGGGCGAGGAGCTCTTTTCTGACATGACAAAACATGCGAGCGAGCAACTTCTCGAGAGGTGGAAGTTATGAATCGAGTTGCCATTGTGACAGGAGCAGCTCGAGGCATTGGTGCAGCCAGTGTCGATGCCTTAGTTGCGCAGGGTCTCAACGTGATTTGCGTGGACCGGTGTCGAGACGACGCTGCACTTGGGTATCGACTTGCGACCAAAGCCGATCTTGATCATGTGGTCGATCGCCATGGCGAGCGCGCATTGGGCCTCGTCGGCGACGTCCGTTCATCTTCAGACATGGCCCTGGCGGTGGAGACAGCCGTTTCCCACTTTGGGCGACTCGATGTCGTCGTCGCTGCTGCTGGCGTCATTGCCGGCGGGATGCCGCTGTGGGAGATGGATGACGATGCCGCTCGCGCCGTCATGGAGGTCAACTACACGGGCGTGCGCAATGTCTTTCTTGCTGCTCTGCCGCAGCTCAGGGCGACGTCGCAGGGACACGGCCGTCTCATTGCTCTTTCGTCAGTCGCTGGCCTCAGTGGCCTTCGCTATTTGGCTGAGTACGTGGCGGCGAAACATGCTGTGGTCGGGCTTGTGAGAGGGCTCGCTCACGACGTGGCCGAGGAAGGCATCACGGTCAATGCGGTGTGCCCTGGCTCGACCGACACAGCGATCTTGGCAGCCTCCGCCGCGCTCTATGGACTCGATAACGTCAACGAGTTTGCCACCCATCAGCCCATCAACCGGCTCTTGTCGCCTGCGGAGCCTGCTGCCATGGTGGCGTTCTTGGCCTCAGTTGCGGCAAGCGGTGTGACGGGTGCTGCGATTGCCGTCGACGGGGGCATGTCGATTTCCTAGCGACGACTGGCTGGGGTCATGTGGCCGGCGGTGGCACCGGACAAGAAGGTTGGCGAGCGCCTGAGTGTTGCGTGCTTAGTTTTTGGTGTCGTCTGTGAATTTGGCAGCGAAGACAGCGGCTTCGGTTCGACGAGAAAAGCCAAGTTTGGCCAAGAGATTGGAGACGTAGTTTTTGACGGTTTTTTCTGCCAAGAACAACTCTTCTGAAATCTGCCGGTTGGTCTTTCCCTCAGCAATGAGATCCAATATCTTTCGTTCTTGCGGCGAGAGCCGAGCAAGTCGTTCCTCTTCGGCGGCCTTGGCACGGAGGCGCTCGCGAACCTGCGTTACCAAGACAGGATCGAGCAGACTTCCTCCAACCGACGCAGTGCGTATGGCGCTGACGAGATCACTGCCACGAATTTCTTTCAGGACATAGCCCGCAGCTCCCGCCATGATGGCGGCAAACAGTGCGTCGTCGTCGGCAAAGGAGGTCAACATGATGCACTGTGTGGCCGAAGAACGCTCTTTGAGCCAGCGACAAATTTCGATGCCGCTGCCATCGCTGAGGCGGACGTCGAGGATGGCGACGTCAATGTCTGGCAATTCTTCACTGGTCGCTTCTGCCACTGAGCCCGCCTCAGCAACGACGTCGAAGTCGCTTTCGGAATTGAGAAGTTCCCGTAAACCCCGCCGGACAACTTCGTGGTCGTCCACGAGCAAAAGGCGGATCGTCATGCAGGCTCCTTGCTCTGTCCGGTGACATGCCATTCCACCACAGCCCCACCCGATTCCCCATTTCGCACACTGCACCAGCCACCAAGTTCAATGGCTCGGGCACTCAAATTTCGAAGTCCATTGCCATGGCCTTGGTGGTCGGGAGTAATTCCTCGCCCGTTGTCACTGAGCCGCAAGGTGATCCCCGAGTCAGTGGCAATGATGTCAAAGTCCGCGTTCGTTGCTTCGGCATGGCGCACGACGTTAGACAACATCTCTCGAGCGGCGGCGAGGGCATGGGCGGCGGTGTGTTGGCTGATCGCAGTGTCGATGGGACCGTCGAAAGAAATACTGACCTTGAGGCCCAGGCGAGTGCTGACTTCATCTGCGAGTTCAAGCAACTCTCGACGCAGTGAGGGTGCCTCTGCGTCGCTCTGGCGGGTAATGGCAAAAATCGTGGCTCTGATGTCACGAATGGTTTCATCGAGCTCATCTACGGCGTTGGCCAAGGTGGCACGGACTGGGTCGGGGAGTGTGGCGTTCGATGCGCCTTGGAGCATGAGACCGACAGCGAAGAGCCGTTGGATCACTGAGTCATGGAGATCGCGCGCCATGCGCTCGCGTTCAGTGGCCAGGGTGAGGTCCGTCAGTTTGAGACGAAGTTGTGCTTTGTCAATTAAGAGACCAGCGACGCGACCCAAGGTGTCGGCCAGAGCTTCGTCCGCTTCGCTGAAGGGCGTGCCGTCACCTTTGTCGCAGAGGTAGAGATTGCCGTAGACCTTGCCTGCGCCAAGTCGCACCGGCACGCCGAGGAACGTCTCCATTGGAGGGTGTTGAGGGGGAAGACCGGCTCGATCTGCATGGGTGCTCAGGTGAGCAACTCGAAGAGGTGCTGCATCAGTAATCACTCGGCGCAAGAGTCCTTTGCCGACAGGGAAGGCACCGATAGTGGCTCGTTCTTCCGGAGTCAGGCCTACGGTGATGAACTCATCGAGTTGTTCACCATCTTCACTGAGCACGCCCAAGGCGCCGTAGCGAGCCCCGACAAGAGAGGTGGCTTGTTCGACAACCACACGTAGCAAGGTGGAGAGATCAGCATCTTCCTCGAGGATCAAAATCGCGTCAATCAGCGATCTCAACTTTGCTGGATCGTCAATCCGGTGGGAGTCCACGTCGTCAGCCTACTGAGGTGGGGAACCGCTTTAGGGGGCGTCAGGCTCCGAGATGTTGAGTTGATAGCCAACGAGTTGATCAAGCGAGAGCGAGAGCACACACAAACCAGCGGTCTCCCAGTCGGAGGGGAGATCGGTTTCGCCCGTTGTTTCACACACGACCCCGGTCGCAGTCACCGACCACGTGGCAGGCGAGGAGAGCGAAGCATCGTCGATCTCTACGGCAACCACATTCCCTTCTCGAATCGCGTTTCGGTCGATGTCTCGGCTCAAGGCAATGTGTAGCGATGACCCAAAAAGGTGCAACAAAATGGGCTGGCCTCTGGGCAGGCAATGAGCTGAATACATCAACAAGCCAGTTTCGGCACCTTCAAGGTGCGTCAAACAATCGATTCTCGTGAGCATGCGGGGTGCGGCGACCGAGCTCATCGTGGTCCTCGTCTTGCCATGATGCAAGAGTGCCCGAGAAGATCACCCCTGACTAGGGCCTTTTGCCCTCATTCAGAGGTAACCAGATTGCGTGATCAGCCAGCGCTCATGGCCGAGACTGCCATGCCGGGACAACCTGGCAGTGCTGCAATGATCTGTATGTTCGCCACAGTATTTGGTGGCGTCACCACAAGGCCGGCCAATGTCGGGCAGCTGGTTTCGTTACCGGAAGGCACATTGACTGCGGTCACGGTCGCTGTCGCCGTCGATCCAGGAGCGAGGTTGATGGTCCCGTTTGAAGAGCCGACTCGGGTTGCTTGAACAGTTTGAGCGCCGGAGGAATTCGTTCCGGCAACACCAGGGAAGCCACCGGTTACACAGGTCGTGGTCGAGGTGTTTTTGAAGTTCAAGGTCATCATGACGTGACCCGCAGCGCCGGAAGGTTCACCTGCGGTGATGGTCAGCGAACTCGTGCTGCACCAGTTGGTCTTTGTTGTTGTCGTCGCCATCGAAGTGGTCGACGTTGACGGAGCTGACGTCGTCGTGCTCGAAGAACTCGTTGTGGAACTGCATGCAGCCCCCACGAGTGCGACGGCGGAAAGAGTGAGGATGAGGAAACGGCGGTTCATGGACCGAACTTATCCCCCCAAGGGTCAATGTTGGTGGAGGTGCTGTTCTCCGCCATGGGCGGCACCATGCCGGCAGTGCGAAGTGTCTGATTCGACCACTTTCGCAACTCTTTGTTCCTTTCTCTCTCCAATTCCCGGCGAACTCGAACTGTGGCAGAACGGCAAACTTTTGGGGCTGGATCCTCGACAGAGCAACCAAAGATTCAGGCAAGTGGATCACCCGGGTCCGTGCGAGAATCGATCCGCCCACTTTATGAAGGACTGTTACCCTGTCCTTTGGGCTTTCGAACAGATCGTGAGTCGGGGTTCAGCGCAAAGGATTACATTGAAAATGAGATCGCTCGTAATCAAACG
>Ga0164296_1000520_pt1 | contig 44998 bp, 48 predicted proteins | sample GEODES057metaG_FD_113533 | JGI IMG/M metagenome (GOLD analysis project Ga0164296, IMG submission 113533) | Dystrophic lake water microbial communities from Trout Bog Lake, Wisconsin, USA - GEODES057 metaG | ecosystem: Environmental > Aquatic > Freshwater > Lake | place: USA: Trout Bog Lake...
GCCCGATGGACCTCGCGTGTGACCACGGCAGACGGCAGGTCTCCTGGCTCGCGGGTCGCCGCCCTCCCGTCGTCTTCCCGGGCGAGGCCGCCCAGTGACGTGGTGACGAGAGGACTTACCGCTTACAGTTGCGGGGGCAGCCGCGGTTTCGGGAGACTCCCTCACCGCGTTCCCTTTTGATCCCCGAGGGGAACCGTCGCCGCCACCATCGGCCGGGCGCCCGGCTGGCGTCAACACGCCGGGGTCGGTTGTCCGCCCCTGTGACCCGTCGGCGACAGAGGGGACGCCGGGCCGTGCCCGCGTGCCACATCCTCGCCGCGAATGTCCGCTCAAGCTTGATCGACGCCCGATCGCGGCAGGCGCCGGCGGCACGCGGGCGGCTGCCGGGGACGGCATACACGGTTGAAACAGCACGGAGCGCGCCTGCATGCAGGGTAGCGAGCGGACGAAGATCGGTCCTGTTCTGATGGCCGCGGCTGCGGCCTGTGGCCTGGGGGCCTGCAATACGGCCGGACCGGTGCTCACGACGGGATCGATCCCCGGCCACGCCGCGCCGATGGCGGTCAGCGATGCCGACCGGGATTGCCTGGGCCGCGCCATGTACTTCGAATCGAACCGGAGCGACGATCAGGGGCTGGTCGCGGTCGGCACCGTAGTCATGAACCGGCTGGAGAACGCGATTTTCCCGGGGGGCATCTGCGCCGTGGTCGGCCAGCCGGGGCAGTTCGCTCCGGGCGTCCTGACCAAGCCGATGCAGGAGAAGGACCTGCAGAAGGTCGCCGACGCCGCCGACGCCGTCCTGGCGGGCGAGCGCCACCCGCAGGTCGGGAAGGCGATGTATTTCCACACCGCGGGCCGGCACTATCCCTACACCAACATGCACTACGTGGCCGTCGCCGGTGGCAACGCCTTCTACGAGAAGCGCGACACCCGCGCGGCCAAGTCCGGGCAGGCGGCGTCGGCCTCGATCCCGACTTTCGCGGCCGCCTCGATGGCGGCCACGCCGTAATCCCCGGAGCCGTCGGACCGGCTCCGGATCGTCGCCCCGAGGCTGCCCACGCCGACGGGCTCCGCCGTGGCCCACCGCCCCTGCGAGAGTAGTTTGTACGATTTATAACCTTGAGGTTGTATCCCGGCGGATGATCGGGCTATGGCGTCGCCATGCCGGACGATGCTGGTTTTGACCGAATGGTGAAGGTCGCCATCCGCGCGCATCAGTTGCTGCACGCCCACGGGACGCCGGCGATGCAACTCCTGTCGCGGCTGCTCCTGATCGAGATCGGACGCGAGATCGCGGCGCGGCCCGACGGAGAGGTGCCGGCCAACGACAACCCGGACGAGACCGCGGATGAGCGCATCTTCCGCCGGTGAGGATGCTGGTTCGGGGCAAGACAAGGCCGTCGCTGCAATCGACCGGCGTTTTTCTGTGATCCCCGAAATCCAGACGACGCTCTTGCGTATCCTCCGACGAGACGCCGCTCTTCGCTTTCGGAGCGCGGCTTCAAGGGTCTGATTGGAGCGCTTTCCGCCGAAGTGGACACCGGTTCGGCGTGATTGAGCGCTTTGAAACAAAGGCTTAGAGCCGCGTACGATTGCAACGTGATCGGTACACGACAGCACCCGACAGCGCGGCGAGCGGGTGATCCCATCCAACCCACCCCCTCATCCTCAGGTGACCGCATCAGCGGGCCTCGAAGGAGGGCTCCAAGGATCACAGGGGCCTCCGGAGGGCTCCTTCGAGGCCTGCGCTGCGCTCCCGCACCTCAGGATGAGGGGAAGGGTTGGACGGCCGATAAGAGGCTTCATGGTCGTGTGTCGTGTACCATGTCGCAACCCGATCGGGCACGGCTCTTAGGCGCGTCGCGAGCGCTCCTTCACCCCTCCCCCGTTCGCCTGTCGCCGAAGAGCCCGGATCGACTGCCGATCGTTGAGTCCATAGACACGAATGTCGTTCCGAAACTGTTGATTGAGCTGCTTAACCAAACATGCGGCATTTACACCAGGGGACGACGGCCTAGCTTACCGGTAGAAACTACCCAAGAGTGCCGGATGTCGTACCGATGATCGCCGACCGGGTCGCGCTCGCCGGCGCGCTCCTCCTGCTCAACATCACACCCGCCGTGGCCCAGCTGCGTCGTCCCCTGACGTGCACCGAGGAGGCGTCGGTCGGTCTCGACTCGGCCGGTTTGCCGGAGGGGGCGAAGCCGCAGCCGCGCAAGGCCCGGACCTTCTCCCTCGTCTCCAGCGGCGGCCTGCTGACCGTGATCTCCGCCGGCCGCTCGGATTATTACGAGTGCCAACCCGCTTCGCCGCGGCTGAACGAGCGCTCGCCGCGCAACGCGGTCAAATGCCAGAACGGCGTCTACTTCCTGCTGATCGATCTCAACAAGCTGAACTTCGTCGAGGCACAGCTCAATCCCGAGGATCTCACCGAGGTCAAGGTCAGCACTGGCAGCTGCCGAGGTCTGTGATCCCGGCTTGCCTGTCGGGGCGCCCGGCCCGGGTCACCGGCAGAACTTGGCCGCGGCCGGCGTCCACTGGCCGAAGCCCGTCGCGACCATGTTGGTCATCACCCGGCAGATATAGATCTTCTGCGCGGCATTGTTGTTCGGTCCGGCGTGGTAGCGCGCCACCGCCAGCGTCCAGCTGCCCTCCCGCTGCTTCAACTCCTTGAGGAATTGGGTCGCGTACTCGACATTCGCGTGCGGGTCGATCATCGCCTCGACCGAGCCGAACTTGCCGCCGTGGTAATGGTGATTGATCTGCATGCAGCCGAGATCGATCAGGCGTACGCCCTTGCTGCGCGCCTCCCGGAAATGGGCCATCACGTCCCCCGGGCTGGTGCCGAAATAGGCCTTGCCTTCGATGTTCATGGCGTAGGGCTGCAGCGAGCCGCGCTTGCCCGTCTCCGTGAGCCCCACGGCGTAGAGCACGCCGAGGGGCACGCCGTAGCGTGCGGAGGCGCGACCCATCTCGGTCTCGCAGACATTCGCCGCGGCCGGGACCGCGCTACAGATAAACGCCGCTGTCGCGAGGACGTATCGTTTCATCCCCTCGCTCTCCCTCCCGTCTGCCGGCCGCCGGGCTCCGGTCCGATTGTCGCTGCCTGTCGCCGCCCTGGCCTGGTCGGGCGCCTCCGTCGGAGAAGCTCGGCTGTCCCTGCGAAGGGGCGTTTCCGGAAAAGCCGCCCGAATCGGACGCGCGGGCCTGACTGACGGTGACCTCGGGCTGGTAATTGCTCTGCTTCAGCAGATCCGTGAGGATCGCTGCATCCCTGTGCAGGAGGGCTGCCGTCTCGGCTTGCGAGGCACGCAAATGCGTTTCGAGCTGACCGTTGGTCAGCCGCAGCTCCACCGTGACGGTTCCGAGATCGTCCGGGCTGAGCTGGATCCTCAGCACGCGCAGCGGCCCGTCCGGGGTGCTCGGGACCGCCGGATCGGCCTGGGGAGCCCGGGCCGCCGGTTCGGAGGCGGCTGCACGGGCGAGCTCGTCCCGGATGGCTGCCGCGATCGTCGGCAGCGCGCCGGCGGGCAGGCCCGACCCGGTCGCCCCCGGGTCCTGCGGACCGGCCGCCTCCGCCGCGCCGGAGGGCTTGTCGGAGGCGAGGCCGGCCCGGCCGATCCCCGTGACCGCACGGATATCCGAGAGCGCGGTGACGTCCGCCTTCTCCAGCCCCGCGCCCGCGGCCCTGACGGCCGCTCCGGCGGGATCGGACGGTGGCTGGGGCGGGCTCTGGGCTGGGCCCGGGGCCGGTGCCTTCGGCGCCGCAGCGGCGATCAGGGCCGGCAATTCGGTCTGGGTGCGCTGAAGCTTGGCCCCGGTGCCGCCTGCAGGGCTCGCTGCCGATTCTGGGCCTGACAGCGATGCCGGCGGGGCGGAGCGCGCGGGCTCGGCCGGCGCCGCATTCGGCAGCACGGGTTTGAAATGCGCCGCGCGGTCGAGCACCGTGATCTTGGGCGGTGCGGTAAGGGTCTGGCCGCCGAGGGATGGGCCGGTCGGGTCGGTGCCGTCCCGCCGCGGCGCGGCCGTGGCGGCCGTATTCGTCAACCCGACGACGGTATCATCCTGCGGGACGGACTCCGGTCCGGTGGTCGAGCCCGGCGTGGAGGCGGCGATGCGGAGGGCGGGGGCGCCGCCCGCGGCCGCGGGCCCATCCGTCGCCGGCCCCGGGGCTCCGGCACGGTCATCCGCGCTGGCCGCCGGAAGGGCGGCAGGGGCTGAACTGGCCGCCGGAAGGGCCGCATTGGCGGCAGGGGCTGAACTGGCCGCCGGAAGGGCGGCAGGGGCTGAACTGGCCGCCGGAAGGGCCGCATTGGCGGCAGGGGCCGCCGTCGTAACGGCGTTCAGGATATTGGCGAGGATCGCCGCTGCAGCACCGGACGGATCGATCACGGGCGAGGCCGCCGGGATGATTTCCGGGGCCGCCGGCGCGGAGTCGTTCGCCTTGGCGGTACCGTCCGGCTCGGTCGACTCGCTTCCGCCCTGTCCGGCCCGGGATGGGGAAGGCTGTCCGGAGGCCGCGCGCAGGGCGTCCGCGAAGCCGCCCCGGGCCCCCGCTTGCGGCGGGTTCGGGGCATCGGCCTCCGGCTGGGGTGCGTTCACCTCGCGGTCGGGCTGCGGGGCCGGCTTCTGGAGCGTGGCGGAAATCGGGTTCACGGGTTCGCCCTTCTGAGGAGCAGGTCGATCCGGTCGATCGTTGCCTGAGCCTTGGGGATCAGCTTGGCGGGTTCATCGGCTGCGTTCGCCGCGGCCTGCGCCGGCTTCGGCGCAGCCGTGTCGGCCTCCGGCAGGCCGGGCTTGCCGGTAAGCCCCCGCCGGATCTCCTCGGCCGTTGCCAGCGCCGTATCGAGGAGGTGGATGTCGTGGCGCGGCAGCTTGGCCCTGTCGATGGCCTTCAGCGTCCGCAAGCCGGCCTGAAACGTGGTCAGGCTCACGATCTCGGCGGCGGCCCGGTAGAGCCGGGCCTGGACCGCTTCCGGACTTTCGGCGCCGCAGAGGGCGAGCGCCCGGTCGGCCGCCATCAGGGCCGAGCCCGTCTTGCCCTCCTGGATCGCCGTCCGGGCGACCAGCAGGTATAGGTCCTTCTGGCTCTCGGGGTCGAGCTCGTCCAGGATCTGGGTGAGCACGGTGAAACGCCCCTCATCCTGGCCGACATCCAATTTCGTCAATTGATAGGCGAGGCGCTGGCGGAAGTTCCCAGCGTAGATCGAGTGCGGGAAGCGGCGCAGATACTGGACCGCCAGGGCTTGGAATTTCCTCAGATCGCCGGCCTGTCCGAGGGTGAAGATCTCCCGGCGCAGGGCGCCCTCCTCGGCCAGCGTCCCTGGCAGGAGCAGACGGACCTGATCGAGCAGGCCGATCGCCCGAACCGGGTTCTCGGTCACGGTGAGCGCGGCCTGCGTGAGGCCGATGGCGCCGGCCAGCGTCGGCGGCAGGGTGGCGATGTCGACATCCTTGAGCAGGCGGTTCGCCTCGGCTTCCCGCCCCTCGACATAGGCGAGGGCGCCGCGCACGAGCGTCGCCTCGGGTTCGCCGAGGCCGTCGCGCTTGGCCAGGCGCCGCAGGATGGCCGGGCCGCCGCCGCTCAGGGCGAACACGATGGCGGCCCGCAGGTTGTGCGGGTCCGTCCACACCTCCGGGGCGGCATTCAGGATATCGCTGCCGATCCGGGCGATCAGTACGGATTGGCCCTGATGGGCGGCGAGGGAGCCCGCGGCGATCCGATCCTGGAGCAACTGCAGCGTGCGCACCCACGCGACCGGGCCCTCCTTCCGGGGCGCGGGATCGGCCGGCGCGGCGCCGGGCGGCGTGGGATCCGGCTGCGCGGCGTGCTCCACGTGTCCGGCCGCAACCGGCGCGGCGGCTGGCTCCGGGCCAGCCGGATCCGCGCGCCCCGTGATGGGCAGGCCGAAGGGGCAAACGACGAGGAGACCGAAGAGGCCCCGGGGGATCCGTCTCATCCCGGGGTCCCCTGAAGGAGGATCTCGATCCGCCTGTTCTCGGGCGCCTTGGGATCCGCGGTGTTGCGCGGCGTCCGGTCGGCAGCTCCCTCGACCCGCCAGATCCGGCCTTCGGCGATCCCGGCCCGGGTCAGCATGTAGGAGGCCATATGGGCGCGCGCGGTCGAGAGCCGCCAATTGTCGTAGACCTCCGAGCGGAACGGCCGGCTGTCGGTATGGCCGCGGACGACGATCCGGCCCGGGCGCGCGGCGAGCACCTTGGCGAGGCGCTCCATGGCTCGCACCATCTCCGGGCGCGGCTCGGCCGAGCCCACCGCGAACATGCTGAAGTTCAGGTCGTCCGTCACGTTGATCAGGAGGCCTTCCGGCGTCCCCTGGACTTCGACATGCGGGCCAGCGGCGGTCGATGGGAAGATCTTCGCAATCTCGGCCTTCAGCGCGGCCTGACCGGCCGCGGTGTCCGGCCCCTGACCGATCCGGTTCGCGGACCCGTCGGCGGCCTTCACGTCGCCCGCCTTCACGTCGCCCGCCTTGACGTCGCCCGCCTTGGCCGCCGCCTTGGCCTCGGCGTTGCCGGCCGCGCTCGTCCTGACCTCAGCCGCCTTGACCTCAGCCGTCTTCGCCGCTGCCTCCTTGGCTTCGGTGATCCCGGCGGCGCGGGCGTCCGGCGTGGTCTGCTCCGGCGGCGGCGTGATCCCGGTCGATGCCGGCCGCTCGGCCTTCGCGGGCGACAGGGTGGTCACCTGCCAGTAGAGCGGATCAAACGGATCGCGCGGGGCATCGCCGCCGCGCCGACCCGGCTCGCCCAGCTCGCCGATGGTGGCGCTCTGCGGCTTGTCGGGCTCGGTCTCGGCGGCGAGCGCCGCCAGGACGGAATAGGGATCCTGGAACAGCTCCCGCTCCCGGGCCACCGATCCCGGTGGCAGGGCGCCGGCCTTGTCGTGCGCCGTCTCCGACCCGCTCGGCGCCTTGCCGGGGATCGAATCCGAGGTCGGATGGCCCAAGACCGGGTCCGCGGTCACTTGGCCCGCTGCCGCGTCCGTGGACGGATGACCCGTCGCCGGGTCCGACGCCGGGCGACCCTGTGACGGTTCGGCCAGGGCCGGGGGCTTCGGATCGGCCAGACCCTTCCGGGTTGGCAATGCGTCAGACAGGCTGATCGGGTTGAAGTAGTTGGCGATGCTGGTCTTCGTCTCCTCGTTCGAAGCCTTGATCAGCCACAGGACGAGGAAGAGCGCCATGAGGGTGGTCATGAAGTCGGCCAGCGCGATCTTCCAGACCCCGCCGTGATGGGCGTGGTCCTCCTCCGCCACCCGGCGGACGATGATGATCTCTCCACCTTCGGACATGCTCAGCCCTCCTCGATCAGGGCTGCGACGCGCTCACCCCAGGCCTCGAGCCGCGTCTCGACCAGGGTTCCGTTCAACCGCACCCGCAGGTCGGGGCTGCCATGTGGGGTGACCGCGATGCGGCCGGGCGGCAGGTCGAGGCGCTGCACGAGCGCCTCCACGAGGTCAGCCGGGCCTGTCACCGCGAGCGTTCCTGCCTGATCGTCCGCCACCAGGGATGCGAGCGTCGCGTGCAGGTCGCGGATCGCCTCCTGCCGCAGGGCCTCCGTCAGGAAGGGGCGGAGAACCCGCGTCAGACTCTCGGCCAGCCGCTGCTCCAGGGCCCGGGCCTGATCCGCGATGGCGCTCGCCAGGATTGTTGATTCGGCCTCAACCCAATGCTGCCGGGCCTGGGCGAGTGCGGCTGCGGCCGCCTCGCGCTCTGCCGCCGCTTCCGCAGCCGCGGCCTCCTGGGCCGCGGCCTCACCCTCCCGGCGGCCCTCCGCCCGGGCCGCGGCCGCGATGGCGTCGAGATCCGGCGGCGGCGGCGGTGGCGCGGCCGATGTATCCGCGCGCTTGGGGGTCAGCGCCGCGAAAGTGGAGGAGGATCGCTGGCCGGTGCCCGAGAAGACGGTCCAGACCGGAGGGGCGGTCGCCATCACGCGGCCTCTTCGCGGGTGAGCCACTGCTTCAGGATGTTGGCGACCTGTTCCTCATCCAGCTCGACCAGCTGTTCCAGCCTGCGGATCGGCGAGCGCGCCATCTGGTCCGTCAGATCCTCGATGAGGTTGGGCGGCGGCGCCGCCGCAGCCGCCGCGGCCTGCTCCGCCTCCAGGGCCGCGAGGGCGGCCTCCTCATCCGGGCTCGCCAGTGCAAGCTCGGTTTCCATCTCGGGCGAGCGTGCCAGGATGGCGTTCACGGCCGGGCGCAGACCGAACCAGATCAGCAGGCACCCCACGATCAGGATCGTCGCGGCGTTGATCAGGGTCCCGGACTGGCGCATCAGCACCTCGCCGAAGCCGAGGGGCGGCACGGGGGTCAGCGGCTGGCCGTCGTTCAGGAAGCTGACGGCCGCCACCTTGATCTGGTCGCCCCGCGCCTTGTTGAAGCCGGAGGCCGAGGCCACGAGCTGCTCGATCTCGGTGATCTGCGGCTCGATCTCGATCTTGACCGCCTCCTTCGCCGGGTCCTTCGCCGCGTCCTTGGCCCCGCCGGAGAGAGCTTCGAGCCGGGACCGGTTCACCAGAACGGCGACCGACAGGCTCTTGACCGAATAGCCGTCGCTGATCGTCTCCACCTTCTTCGTGGAGACCTCGAAATTGGACAGTTCCTCGCGGCGCTGGCTCTCGGAATTCGAACTCTCGTTGCCCGAGGCCTGAACGTTCTGGCCGGGCAGGTTCTGCTGCGCGGTGGTCGGCTTCTGCGGCGCACGGTTCTGCGAACTCTCCGATTCCTTGACGGTCCGCACCGAGCGCTCGACCTTCTGGTCGGGATTGTAGATCATCTCGTCGGTCTTGGTCTTATCGGTGTTCAGCCGCGCGACGACGCTGACCTCGAAATTGTTCGGCCCGAGATAAGGCGTGAGCGTCCGGCGGATGTTGTCCTGAATCTCGTGATTGATGGTCTGTTCGAGCCCCGCCAGGCGGCCGGCCGGCGCCGTGGTGGCGTCGTCGCCCGCGAGCAGGACGGTCCCGTCGGTGTTGAGCACCGTGACCTTGTCGGGTTTCATCCCCGGGATCGCGGCGGCCACGAGCTGCCGGATGGCGGGGGCGACCGTGGGATCGTTGGCGGGCTCCGTGCGCACCACCACCGAGGCCGTGGCGGGCTGCTGCTCCCGGCGGAACGAGCCCGGATCGGGCATCACGATGTGGACCCGGGCCGCCTTGACGCCCTTGAGCGTCTGGATCGTGCGGGCGATCTCGCCCTCCAGGGCGCGGACCCGGGTGATGTCCTGCATGAACGAGGTCAGACCCAGGGAGCCCAGGTCGTTGAACAGCTCGTAGCCGGCCTTGCCGCTCTGGGGCAGGCCCTTCTCGGCGAGCAGCATGCGCGCCTGGGCGGTCTGCCCGTAACTCACGAGGAGCGCGGTCCCGTCCGCGCTGACGTCGAAGGGGATGCCGGCCTCCTTGAGCGCGGCGCCCATGCGGGTGACGTCGTCGCGGTTCAGGCCGGCATAAAGGGTCTCCCGCAGGGGGCGGCTCAGATAATAGGCGCCCAGGCCCACGGCCAGGAACACCGTCAGCCCGACCAGACCCAGGGCGATCAACCGCCGGGGACCGAGCTCGAGGATGTTCTGCCAAAGCTTCTCGAGGTGTGCGCGACCGGGCATCGACGGGACTCAGACCTCCACCGCGGGAGCGGGACGCCAGGGTGGCGCATCAATCTTGTGTGGGGATGGTGGCGCCGGCGGCCCGGTGCCACGCAAAAGGCCGCGCGCCCGAAAGCGCGCGGCCGGCACCCGCCCCGAGGGGCGGATGCTGCTCATGGTGAGCGCTAGACCTTAGCCGCGGAAGAGGCTGAGGATCTGCTGCGTGCTCTGGTTGGCGATCGACAGGGACTGAACGCCGAGCTGCTGCTGGACCTGGAGGGCCTTCAGGCGGCTCGACTCATCTTCCATATCCGCGTCAACGAGCGTGCTGACGCTGGTCTTGTTGGCCTTCGTCAGCGTGTCGATGAAGTTCTGCTGCGCCTGGACCTGGCTCTGCACGGAGCCGAGCTTGCTGCTCGCGTCCTGAACACCCTTCTGCACCTTGTCGACGACCGCGATGAAGGCACGGATCTTCGACAGGTCGCTGTCCTGGCTGGTGGTCACGTTGATATCCGTGACAGACAGCTGGTACTGCTTCTTGAAGCCGTGCTCGTCGGCCCCGAACACAGCGAACTTCTTGTCCAGAAGGCCGCCCGTCGTGCTATCCTTACCGGCAGTGGCCGCGTCGTTCGCGGTATCCCGACCCGTGTTGAACGTCGTGGTGGCCGTGGTGTAAGTATCCTGCGCCGTCTTCCACGTGGCGAGGTCGGCGTCGGTCTTCTTGCTGTCCTTGTAGGCCTGCTCAGCCGTGTTGTAGGTTGTGGTAGCCGTCTTGTAGTCGTCCCACGCCTTGGTGTCGGCGTCCTTACCCGCGGTTGCGTCGCTGGTGTCGTTCTTGTCGTAAAGCTTGACCTCGTCCAGATTGACTTCGATGTTGTCGATCTGGATGTTGCCCTGCACGCGGGTGAAGGACGACACGATCTTGCGGACGTTCTGGTAGCCGTTACCCGTGGTCGAATCGACCGAGAGCCACGACTCGCCGCCCTGCGCCGCGCCGACCGAGACCTGCTTCAGCTGCGACAGATCGGCATCGATCTGCTTCTGGATCTTGAACCGGTCCGTGCCGGGGGTCAGCGCCGTGGAGAGCTGCGTCTGCAGATCCGTGAGGAGCTTGCCGGCGGTCGCCAGACCCTCGGCCGCGACGTTGACGGCATTGCCACCGAGGCCGAGGCCCTGCTTGACGGCGCCGATGACCGAGTTATCGGAGCTCAGCGAGGTGGCGATCGACCAGTAGGCGGCGCCATCCTTGGCCGTGTTGATCTTGAGGCCGGTGGCGACGCGGTTGCTCGACTCTTCGAGCGACTGGTTGGTGAGCTTGAGGGTCTGCAGCGCCGTCAACGCGGCGGTGTTGGTCAATACGCTCGACATAAGGATGTCCCTTCATAGAGAAGACGTTCAGGGGACATGTCGGGTTTTCACCGGCATAGCAGGGCGGCATCATGCCTTTGACCCAAAGGCGCGAGCGCCTTGGACAACCTGCTATCGATCCTGTCGAGGATGTCTCGAAGTCGCTTCGACTTGCGACCCCATCGACTGCCTCTCGACACAGCACTCATGTCGACATTTTTGGCATGAGTCAACAGGCTGGTCTCCAATTTTATTTGCCGGACATGAGATTCGACTCTTTGGTGCTTAAGGACATTAAAAAAATCAGAAATATGACTTCACAAGTCCACTGATAAGCATATTCCATCCATCGATCAGGACGAAGAACAAGATCTTGAACGGCAGCGAGATCACCGTCGGCGGCAGCATCATCATGCCCATCGACATGACCACGATCGCGACGATCATGTCGATGACCAGGAAGGGCAGCGCGATCAGGAAGCCAATCTCGAAGCCCCGGCGCAGCTCGGAGATCATGAAGGCCGGGATCAGCACACGCAGGTCGGTCCGGCCGCCATCCGGGGCGTTGGGGAGGTTGGCCGCCGCGATCTCCGCGAAGGTGTCGAGGTCCTTGGGGCGGACATGGGCCAGCATGAAGTCCCGGAACGGCGCCGTGACCTTGGTGAAGGCCTCCTCCTCGGAGATCTTGTTCTCGGTCAGCGGGCGGACGCCGTCCTGCCACGCCCGGTCGAAGGTCGGTCCCATGACGTAGAAGGTCATGAACAGCGACAGGCTGATCAGCACGAGGTTGGCCGGGGAGCTCTGCAGGCCGAGGCCCGACCGCAGGAACGAGAGGGCCACCACGAATCGGGTGAAGCTCGTCACCATCACGAGAAGACCCGGCGCGATCGACAGCACCGTCATCAGCGCGATGAGCTGGATCATCCGCCCGCTGATCGAGCCGTTCCCGGGCGGCAGCACTTGATCGAGGCTGAAGTTCTGGGCGCTCGCAGCTGTGGCGACGAGGAGCATGAGGCCCGCCAGAGAGACGCGACGCAGCATGGCGTGACCGGTCCTGATGTGTCTCGGCCGAGCCCGGGGCCGGCCGATCGCCCTACTGGACGATGAGCGTTTCGATGAAGAAGTCGCGGGCCTGCCCCTTGCTGCGGAGCTGGACCCGCTCGGCCAGGTCCTCCCGCAGGTGGCTCAGGCCGCTCGGGCCCTCGATCTGGGCGAGCGACAGGGTCCGCAGGTAGCCGAGGATATCCTGGCGGATCTCGGCCGCCATGGCCTCGGGATTGGCGAAGGCCCCGGTCTTCACGACGATCGACGATTCGATCCGGATCCAGACATCGCTCGGGCTGGCCAGATTCGTGACGACGGCACCGAGAGTCGTCACGGTGGAGCCTGCATCGTAGGTGACCACCCGCTGGACGTTGGCTTCCTCGGCCTTCTTCCGCTCGTCCACGGCCTTCTCGACCCGGGTGATCAAGTAGAAGCCGCTCCCGCCCCCGACCCCGACCGCCAGGACCGTGAGGATCGCGAGGAGCAGGAGCCAGCGGCCCTTGCGCGGAGCCTCGGAATTGGACGCCATCGATCGTCTCCGCTTCGGCGGGGCGGCTTAAGAGCCGGTGTTTAAGACGGCCGCTCTCGCGCCGCGAAGGAGGGCATTCACCCGGGAGCCGCGTCCCGGGACCAGAGACGCGGCGTGCACGTCCTGCCCTGCCGCACCCCGAAAGCCGGATCCCACCGGCCGGGATGACGCTCTAGAACGGGGAAACGAGGTCGTAGACCTGCTGGACCACCCCGGGCTGCTGCACCTCCATGAGGCGGCCCCGGCCGCCGTAGGAGACCCGCGCCTCGGCGATCTTGTTGTAGTCGATCGTGTTGGTGCGCGAGATGTCCCGCGGCCGCACGATGCCGGCGATGTTCAGCACGCGGACCTCGTAGTTCACGCGCACCTCCTGGGACCCGCTGATCATCACGTTGCCGTTGGGGAAGACATGCGTGACCACGGCCGCGATGGAGAGCTTCAGTTGCTCCTTGCGGTCGATGCTGCCCTGCCCCTTGGTCGAGGTGTTGCCGTTGACCTCGTAGTGATTCTTCGATTCCGGGGTGAGGCCGAACAGGTCGAACTGAAGATCCAGGCTCGACTTGGCCCGCGAGTCGCGCGACCGGTCGGTGCTGTTGTCGAACTGCGCCTTGTCGTTCATCGCGATCATCACGGTCAGGACGTCGCCGACATTCTTGGCGCGCGGGTCCTGGAACAGGTCGGCGCTCTGCTGGGCCCAGGTCGAGTGGTAGCCCGGCGCCGCCGACGCGACGGCCAGCGGCGGCACCGCGTTGTGATTCGGGTCGATGCCGTAGCCCACGGGGCTGAGGGCCGGCGCCTTGCCGATCTCCTGCACGGGCGTCGCACAGGCGCCGAGCGCCGTCAGCGCCGCGACGGCAGCAAGGACTGCGCACGATCGCCCCGCGCGCAAAAGCGGTCTCGATCCCGCGTGACGCGCCCGCTGGCGCGAACCCAGGTTCCTCTGCGGCGAAAGGCGCGGGAGCCGCGTCATCCTGATTTCTCGCTGTTCTGCGGGCGACGCTCCCCCGAATCCGGGCGCGCCTCGGGGGGCATCTTGGGTGTGTCGTCCGGCCGGAACGGCACCGGATCCTTCGGGGGGGTGTTGGTGATGACGTTGGCCAAGCGCGCGGCCCGGCCGGGATCCATCTCGTTCATGATCGCGCTCGCGACCCGCGGCTCGAGGCGGGTCAGGATCGCCGCCGCGGCCTCGCTGTCCATGGCGGTCAGCTGCTGGGAGGCCGCTTCGGGGCGCATCTTGGCGTAGATCGCCGTGACGCTCTCGTCCGCCTTGGCGAGGAAGGCCTGCCGGCGCTTCAGCCATGCCTCGTACTCGGCGCGCTTGGCCTCCAGCTGGCCGATCCGCGCCTCGACATCCTTGGCGAGCGCCGCAAGCGTGTCCTTCTGCCAGGTGAAGCGGGCGTCGGCCGCGGCGTTGGCGATGCCCGCGCAATATTGCGACGGCTGCGCCTCCTCGGGTGGCTTCGGCTGGGCGCCCGCCGGGGCGACCCGCAACACGGCCACCGCGAGGGCGAGGCCGAGCCGGTGCCGTCGGCGGCCGATTCGGCAGTCTCGGGCTGGACCGGTCATTGAATCACCAGCTCCGCCTGCAGAGCGCCGGCCGTCTTCACCGCCTGGAGGATGGCGATCACGTCCGTCGGCTTCATCCCGACATTGTTCAGGCCGCGAATCAGGGTCTGGAGATCGGGACCCGACACGATGGCCAGCCGGCCGGTCTGCTCGCCCGCCTGGATGTCGGTCCGGGGCACCACGGTCGTCTGCCCGTCCGAGAACGGGGCGGGCTGGGACACCTGCGGCGTCTCCGTGATGCGCACGGTCAGGTCGCCATGCGTCACCGCCACGGTGGAGACCTGGACGTTCCGGCCGATCACGACCGTGCCGGTCCGCTGGTCGATCACGACCTTGGCGGGGATATCCGGCTGGACCTGCAATTCGCCGATCTCGGCCATGAACCGCGTGCGCCCGACATGGCCGGGGCGGGACAGGACCACGGTGCGGTAGTCGCGCGGGCTCGCCGCCCGCCGTCCGTACTTGTGGAGCGTGTAGGCGTTGATCGCATCCGCCACCAGCACGGCGGTCTGGAAGTCCGGGTTCTTCAGTTCGAGGGACATGCTCGGCAGGTCCCGGAACGCGCCCGCCACCGCGCGCTCCACCAGGGCGCCGTTGGGGATCCGGGCCGCCGTCGCCACGCCCGAGATCAGCGATTCCGCCTGACCCGTGGCGCTGAAGCCCGAGACCACGAGGGCACCCTGGGCAACCGCGTAGACCTGCCCGTCGCCCCCCGAGAGCGGCGTCATCAGGAGGGTGCCGCCGCGCAGGGAGGTCGCGTCGCCCATCGAGTTCACCGCGACGTCGATCCGCGAGCCCGGCTCGACATAGGCCGGGAGATTGGCGGTCACCATCACGGCCGCGACGTTGCGGGTCCGCAGCCGCTGGTCGCGCACGTTGATGCCCAGCCGGTCGAGCATCGATTGCAGCGACTGTTCCGTGAATTGCGAGTTGCGCAGGGTGTCGCCGGTGCTCTGCAGGCCGGTGACGAGCCCGTAGCCGACGACCTGGTTGTCGCGCACCCCCTGGAGTGCGGCGATGTCCTTGATACGCGTCGCCGCCGCAGGGGCCGGCCACAGCGCGGGGACGGCCAGGAGGATCCCGGCCAGAAGGAGACTCAGCGGGCGCATCACGGCTGCCCCGTCCGGACCCGGCCGTCGGGCATCACAATGCCCTGGATCACCCGCCCCGTGGCGGTGTTCCGGACGCTGACCGGCTCGTTCACCGCCGCGTTCGCCAGGGCCATACCCTGGGTCGAGATCGCGACCCCATGTTCCTCGAATACGATCACGATCGGCGCGCCGCGGGTCACGAGCTTCGGTTCGTCGAGGGCGACCGACGGGATCGGCTCCCCAGGCAGGAGCGTGCGCCGGGCGACCTTGCCGACGGCATGCGCCACCGAATCGATCGCCGGCATGCGCGGCCGGTAGTTCTCGGGAAACGCCTGTTCGCGCAGCATCGTCGGCTTGATGAGATCGCCCGCGTAGATCGTCGCGACCGGGACCGGCAGGAACTGCTCCGTCGCCGCGGCCGACATCGGCGCGAGGCCGAGCGCCCCGGCCGCGGCCAGGGCACGGGCGATCCGCGCCGCGAGTCGCACAGGGCGAGCGTCCCCGGTCATGATCTTAGCGAATGCCCTTCGAGACCGTTCCGGCCATCTCGTCCGCGGCCTGGATCACCTTCGAGTTCATCTCGAACGCCCGCTGGGCCGAGATCAGGGTCGTGATCTCCCGGACCGGATCGACGTTCGACATCTCCAGATAGCCCTGCTGGACCTTGCCGAAGCCCGGATCGGCGGCGAAGCCCGTCACCGGCAGGCCGGAGGCCGCCGTCTCGCGGTAGAGGCCGTTGCCGAGGGGCTCGAGCCCGGCCTCGTTGGTGAAGTTGGCGAGCTGCAGCTGGCCGATCGTCTGCGGCAGCTGCTGCCCGTCGACCTTGACCATCACCTGGCCCGTCTCGTTGATCACCACGTCGACGGCATTCTGCGGGATGATGATCGCCGGATCGACGCTGTAGCCCTCGGCCGTGACCAGGCGCCCGTCGGCGTTCTTGTTGAACGAGCCGGCCCGGGTGTAGTTGATCTCGCCGTTGGGCATCGTGACCTGGAACCAGCCGCGGCCGTTGATCGCGAGGTCGAGGGAATTCGTCGTGTTGGTCAGTGGGCCCTGCCGGTGCAGGTTCCGGATCGCCGTGTTGCGCACGCCGAGGCCCAGCATGGCGCCCTCGGGGACCGCGCCCTCGCCGGTCTGGATCGGCACGCCCGCGGGCCGCTCGGCCTGGTAGATCAGGTCCTTGAACTCCGCGCGCGCCGCCTTGAACGCGGTCGTGTTCAGGTTCGAGATGTTGTTGGCGATGACTTCGACGTTCAGCTGCTGGGCGTTCATGCCCGTAGCCGCGATGGCGAGCGCTCTCATGATCAGGTCCTTGGGCCGGAGAGGGGGAGGCGATTCGTGTTCGGTGGCCGTGCCGCCGCGTCAGATCGCCATGCGGACGATTTCCAGGTAGGCGGCGACGACCTTGTCGCGGATCGCCACCGCGGTCTGGAGCGTCTGCTCCGCCGACATGACCGCCTCCACCACCGATTGGGTCGAGGCCTTGCCCTGGATCCCCGAGATCGCGGCCGCCTCGCCGGTCTTCACGGTGTCCCGCATCTGGCCGGCGACCTGGCTCATCAGATCGCCGAAGGTCGCGGCGCCTGCCGCGGGGGCCGTCTGCCGGACCCCCGGCAGGGCCAGGCCGAATTCGCCGGTCCCGAAGACCGAGGCGGTCTTGCTGGACGCGCTTGCAAGGGCGGCGAGAGACTCGATCATCACGGCCTCAGAAGTTCGATGATGCTGGCGACCATCGAGCGGGTCTGCTTGATCATCTGCAGGTTGGCCTCATAGGAGCGGTTTGCCTCCCGCATGTCGGCCATCTCGATCAGCATGTTCACGTTCGGCAGCTTGACGTTGCCGTTCTGATCGGCCGCGGGATTCCCGGGATCGTACTCGACCTTGAAGGGCGCCTTGTCCTCGCCCATCTCGCGGACCGCAACGGCCGCGGTCCCCGAGGCCCGGTCGAGGGCGGTGCGGAACGTGATCGTCTTGCGGATGTAGGGATCCGAGCCGGCGGTCTGTCCCGTCGACTGGGCATTGGCGATGTTCTCAGAGATGACGCGCATGCGCTCGGATTGCGCCCCCATGCCGGCGCCGGCGATCCGCGAGGAGGCTGCCAGGGGATCAATCATTGGCCGGACTTCACGCTCAGGGCCAGCATCCGGTTGAACGACTTGACCACGCCGCTGTTCAGGGCCTGATCCCGGCTCACCTCGCCGGCCTTCATCAGCTGTTCCTCGATGTTGACCGAGTTGCCGGAATGCACGACGTCCCAACCGTCCGAGGCGGTCGCGCGGGCCGGCCGCGCGGCCGGGCCGTCGAGTTCCAGGTGGCCGGCATGCGTCGCCGCCATCGACAGGGCCGTCTTGTTCAGCACGTCCCGGAACGGGGTCACGTCCCGGGCCTGATAGCCGGGGGTGTTGGCGTTCGCGACGTTGCCCGAGATCACGGCCTGGCGTGTTGCGAGATGCTGCAACTGCCGGGATGCGAGGTTGAACAGGAAGATCGGGTTCATGGTCTGTCGGCTTTCCGGCTTTGCAAGGACGGCGGCAGGGCAGTTCCAAAGAATCGGAAACACAACCCTGGCCGCTGAGTTGGTTTGACGGTCCGCTCCAGCGTGACAGGTGTCTGTCGGCGGATCTTTGCGCGGGCTGTCTTGTCCGAAGCTTGCGGCGGCGCGCCGCCGGCCCTGGAGGTCTTGAATCCCGTGCGATACGGTCCGTGAGACGCGTCGGGCCGGTCAGCTCACGAAGGCGTAGCCGAGGTAGCGCCGGACCTCGATGGGATCGAAGCTCAGCTTCTGCCGGAGCTTCTTCCGGAGCTTGCTGATGTGACCCTCGATCACGCTCTCGTCCACGTCGTCCGTGAAGGCGCCGTAGACCGCGTTGAACACCTGTTCCTTGGTCATCCGGCGTCCGCGGTTGCGGACCAGGAATTCGAGGATCTGACGCTCGCGGCGCGGCAGGGGGATCTTCTCCCCGTCGATGTCGGGGTCGCGGCCGTCGAAATACACTTTCAGCCGTGCGGTCCGGTCCGCCACGGCAATGTCCTTCTCGGCCTCGCGCTGCGTGCGCCGCCAGACGGCCTCGGTCCGGGCAAGGATTTCCCGGACATGGACCGGCTTGCGGACCACGTCGTCGATACCGGATCGGAAGAGCTGCAGCGTCTCCGTCAGGCAGCGAGTCTCGATCATCGCGATGATCGGCGCCCGGGACCGCCTCTGGATCAGCTCCGGCCAGTCGGATCGTTGCTCGCACTCGCCCAGAAGGAAGCCTTGAACCGCATCGAGGTCGGTCGCGGGTGCGGTCTGCAGCCAGTCTTCGAAATCGGATGACAGTAAACCGACCGAAGATACGCCCTCTCTGAAGAAATTTGCGACATATCCATCTCTAACAATCGGTCTTTCGTCGACAATGACGTACATTGTCACCGGACTCCTTCCGTTCAGGCTCGTGATTCTTGTTCGATAATGCTGTTAACGAGAGAAATCTTAACTCCGTCCTTACGGTGACCCAAGTCCATGAATGGGTCAAGAATTAGACCAGCAATCAAGATCGTGATGGGGCGATGAGAGCGAGAAAAAATCCGATTTTTTATCGATATTGACGTCGTTTATATCAAAGTTTCGTGGAAATAATCTTCAAGAAGCCAACTGAATTACGGTATGTTGTGGTATCCCCGTGGTGGTCGCCTGCCGATAGGGCCGAGGCCAATCCTGCGAGAATTGTCGAATCCGATGCACGAACACCACGCTTCCGCGCCCGCATCGGTGCGGGCGGACCCCGGCGCCACGCTCCCCGCCGCGGATTGTCTCGTCGGCAACCGGAACCGCTGGTCCCGGGTGGTCCTCGCTTTCCCCGGCCTGATCCCGGATCAGTGGTATGAGTTCAGGGCATGCGTGCTCTGTGCGGACGCGGAGGCGGCCTCGGGCGCCAAGGACCTCGCGGCGATCGGATTCGCGTTCCTGGCCCAGGATCGGTCCGAGGTCGATTTCGCCCATGTCCCGGGCCTGGGCCGGACCTCGATGGATGCGCATGGGGACTGGCTCGCCGGGCCCGGCGCGGCGGGCCAGGCCACCGCCCCGGGCACCCGTGCCGTCCCGGTCCGCCGCCGCTTCTACCTCCCGGCCCCCGCCGCGGAGGTGACGGTCGTCATCCGAAGCTGGCGCAACACGCAGCCGTTCCGGATCCTCGATCCGGCGATCCGTCCGGCGGGGCCCGGGGTGGCGGAGCCGGCCGGATCACCCCGGATGAGGCGGGACGGCCGGATCCCCCTCGGTCCGAAGCCGGTCTGGTTCCGGCACGGCCTCGTCCCCGGACGTCCGCTCGTCTTCAAGGGCCAGGTGATCGCCCGGGGCCGGACGGAGGGTGCCTTCGCCCGAATCGCCTTCCGGGACGCCCGGGGCGGCCCGATCCCGCCCCCCTACCCCGACACGCTGGCGACGCTGTCGATTCCGGCCTTCCTGGATATCCCGGTGCACCGCCAGGCCTACCGCTTCACCCTGAAGGTCACCCCGCCGCCATCAGCCGCAACACTGGAAATCGGGTTCGCCGTCTGGGAAGCGGACGCGGATCTCGCGCTGGCCGGGGCGCCGGAGGTCCTGCTCGACGACGATCTGCGGCTGGCCGATCTGACCGAGGGCCTGGCGGACGAGGCGGATTCGGGCGCGGGGGCGTTTCTGGCGCGGCTGATCGGCCGTCTCGGCGGATCCCCGGCGGGGAGCGTCGGTGCCCCGTCGATCCGGCCCTACCTTGATCCGGCAGCCCTGGCGGAGCGGCCCTCCCCGCTGCGCGGTTTCGCGCGCCTGCGCGACGGGCCCGATGCCTGCCGCCTCGCCGGGGGGGCGGTTCGGATCGCCCCGCACCCGGCCTGGACGCTGCCGGATGCGCCGGACTGGGCGGCCGACCCGTTCCGGTCGCAGGCGTGGCGCCTCGCCTTCCAGTCCCTGGCCTGGGCCTGCGCCGCCGCCGAAAGCCCGGATCGCGAGACCCGCGACCGCGCGGTCGCAGCCGCGCTGTCCTGGTCCCGCGCCAATCCCTGGGGCCGGCCGGCGGACGGACTGAGCCTGCATCCCGCCTGCATGGCGTTGCGCCTGGAGGCGCTGCTGGGTCTGCTCGCCGCCGCCGCGCAGGATTCGGCGGACGGCGCCGCGGTCGACACCCTGGGCGGCGAAGTCGTTCGGCACGCCACGGCGCTCGCCGAGATCCTCGCCCAGCACACGGTGGTGGGCTCAGCCCTGGAGGTTCAGGTCGGCGCCGCGTTGCTGGCGGCGGGCCTCGCCCTTCCGGCCTTCCCGATGGCGCGACACTGGACGGGCCTCGCGACGCTCGCCCTGCGGCGCGGCCTTGAGGCGCTGATCGACCCCGAGGGCGGCATCGCGGAGCCTTCGTATCACCGCAGCCTGGAGATCCTCACCCTCGCCCTCGTCCTCACGCCCATCCTCAACGCCCGGCCGGACCTCGCCGCCCTGTCCGGATTCCTGGATGCGCGGGTGCCGAAGGCCTGGGCCGGCCTCGCTGCCCTGTTCGAGCCGGACGGCGCCCTACCCCCCTTCGACGACGCGCCCGACCATCCCGACCGCGTCGGCTGGCTGAAGCGGCTGGCCGCATCGCAGGTGCGGCCCGCGGCCGCCGCGCCCGTGTCTCCATCCGCATCGCCGTCCGCACCGGCGGGGGGCGCCGCGCCCGTCCCGGCCCGGGCGGCCCGGTCCGGCGTCCTCAGCCTGCGTCGACCTGATGACGGAACGGGCTGGTCGGCCTTCACGGCCGATTTCTCCGAGCAGATCCACCCGCAGGACCATCGGGACTGCACCTCCTTCACCTACGCGTCGGGCGGCCTGCGCTGGATCACCGAGGGGGAAGGCCGGCACCTGCCGGCGGCGCGGGCGCACAACGTCGCCGTGCCGGATGGCCGGGAGCCCGGCGCCGGCGCGGGCTTATCCCGGGGCCCCGTTCGTCTGGGGGATGCTGTCCTGCACCGCATCGAGACCAGCGTTCACGGGGCGGATTACCGGCATGTCCGGGCCTTCGTGCTGCTGGAGGATCTGTCCGGCGTGGCTGTCCTGGACGGGTTCGCGACCGGGGATCGCCCGCTCGCGGCGGAGGGCTTCCTGCATTTCGATGCCGCGATCATGGTTGCCCTCGACACGTCGCGGCGCGTCTTCGCCCTGCACGGCGAGCGGCGGCTGCACATCGTGCCGCACGCGATCGCCGGCCGATTCGGCGACGTCACATTGTGCCGTGGCCGGGCCGGGCCCAGCCTGCGCTACGGCCTCTCGGGGCTGCGAAGCGTGGCCGGCGGCCTCCTGATCGCCGCATCCCCCGAGAGCCTGGCCCGCCTCGCCGGCGCGGTCGCCGAGGAGGCGATCCGGCGCACCTTCGCGGACTGACCGGCCCGCCGGCAAGCTTGAGAGCCGTGCCCCATCGCGTTGCCAGCGAGCCGGGCGCTAAGCCTTTTTGGTGCGCCCCCTTGCCCCCGACCGGCGTCCATGTCGGCGGAGAGCGCTCCACGTTGGGGAAGACACGCGCGGTCGTCTCTGCGAGCGGAGCAGGCCCATCCCGTGTCGCGCTGCCCTGGATCGCGTCGCTGCGCGCCGCGACGGAGGTCGCCGAACGTCGTGGAGAGAGCCGGGGCGTGGGCGCCCCGGAAACCCTGTTCGGGTTGGTAATCGCGGCGTAAGGAGAGGAAGCCCTAGCTGCGGATGTCCTTTTTGGTCACGAAGTTGAAGTTCTCGACCATCACGTCCTTGACCACCTCGGAGCCGAGGCGCTCGTTGACCCGGCGCCGGATCTCCTCAAGGCGCTTGTTGATGTCGTATTTCTTGAGATTGCGGAAATCGAGGTCGCCGTCGCCGTAGATCTGCCGGAACGACTCGTCCGCCACGAACGGCGCCGGCGTGACGCCCATGCCCTTGAGGAGGTGCGAATCGGCCGTGAAGATCATCGTGGCCATGACATAACCCTGGACGTTGCCCTCCGCGATGATTGGGATGTTGAGCGGTTTCAGCTTCTGGTAGGTTAGACCCTCCAGATATTCCTCGGCCTTCGGCTTGGGCAGGGCCGGCATCCAGGTGATCACCGCGAAGCTGGACAGGGCCGTGATCGCGCAGATCCAGAGGCCGGTGATGATGATCCGGGCCACGGGCGATCACTCCTGGTAGCGCAGGGCGGCGGAGTAGGTGCCGTCGGATTCGGCGCTCTGGATCATGGTGGCGACGATATCGGAGACCTCCTGCATGGCGCGCAGGTGAATGCCGAGAAGCTCGTGATTGCGTCGGAGCTTGGCACGAACCCGTTCCAGGCAGTCGATCTCCGGGGCGCTGAGCTGCGCCGCGTCGACCGCCCGGCCGAGCCGCGCGAGTTCCACCAGGCTCTGGCTCTTGCGCCGGTTGAAATCGTCCTGGTCCTGCAGGTCGTGCGCCGTGAGCGCGGCGGTCTCGGCGTCGATGATCGCTTCGAGGCGGCTCAGTGATGACAGCAGCATGATCCGGTCCGTTGAAGAGAAGCCTCAGGCCTTCGTCCGGGTGGTCGGCGCGGGCTCGCCGGTGCCCGGATGCGCCTTGTCGATCATCCGGGCGATGCCGATTCCCCCGGCCTTGGCGAGCTGGCCGCCCAGCTGCTCGGCCAGCATGGACCGCCAGATCGATCCGGCATTGCCTTTGCCGAACACGGCCGCGGCGCCCTGGGGCAGCATCGATTCGACGAAGCTCTGCAGGATGAACGCCTCGAATTGTTGCGCTGGCGTCCCCTTGGGATTGGGGGCCGCCTGGGTCGCGGCGGTCCGGAACCGCGTCAGCACCGTGTCGGCGCTCGGCTGCACCATGGCGGGGATGCCGGCCCGCGCGGCCACGGCCTCGCCGAGCGCGTCGGTGAAGGTCGCAGGCGAGCCCTGCGCCAGCTTGGTCGCCGCGGCCTGATAGCGGGCCGGATCGGCGGCACGCGCGACGTCGAGGACGATGTCGGAGGGTGGTTGGACGCTCACGGCGCACTCGTATCCGGATGGGTGGGACCGCGGCCGGCCCGGACTTCGGGGTCGACCGGACAGGGTGCGGTCGCGGATCTCTCGGTTTCGTCCGCCACGGTATCGGGTTTGGCTGGCGGGAGGCTTGCCGCCGGCGTGGCGGCGGCGACCGACAGGAGGTCGAGCCGCTCGGCCCAATCCTGCTTCTCCCGATGACGGCGATGCTCGGCTTCGAGGCCGTCCACCCAGTTCTCGGTCCGCTTGTGCTGCGTCGCCCGGTCGAGGAGCTGTTGCGCCGAGACATCCCGCTCCGCCCGCAGCGCCTGCGCGGTCATCGCGAGGCTCTTCAGGCGGTGGAGCGCCGTCGCGCGAAGGGGCTCGTGGAACGCCGAGGCCTCGTTGAGCGCGCGAATCAGGTCCGCCTGCGCGGTGTCGGCGGCCTGGACCCGGCGCTCCAGGCCGGCGAGTTCCTGTTCTGCGCGCTGGCGCATCCGGTCCTGCACGCGCATCAGCCGGGTGGCTCTGCGAAGTCGCGTCTGCATGGCGGTCCCTCCTCAGCCCCGTCTCAGCCAGTGCTCGTAGACTTGGATGAACTCTGCCAGCATGTCCTTGGACAGGAACATCAGCAGGAACAGGCCGCCGAAGAGGACGAAGGGCGTCGCGATGAAGAAGACCGGGATCTGTGGCGTCAGCTTGTTGGCGAGCCCCAGGGCGAGGTTCACGATCACGGAGTAGATGACGAACGGGCTCGTCACCCGCACCGCCATGACGAAGGCCTCGCTGATCCGGTCGACGAAGCCCGCCAGCATCGGCCCCGCGCCGAACGGGCTCCCGGCCGGGATGCGGTCGTAGGAGGCGACGAGGCCGCGCAGCAGCTCCCAATGCAGGTCGAGGGCGAAGACCAGGATCGTCGCCCCCATCAGGATCAGCGAGCCGGCCAGCGAGGCCCCCTCGGTCTCAGCCACCGGGTTGCCCGGGATGCCCCCGAGGCCGATCATCGTCGCCATGCCGTTCGCCATGGTCTCGAGGGCGAAGTAGAAGGCCCGGCCGAAGAAGCCGATGGCGAGCCCGGTGAGCGTCTCGCAGCCGATCCACCACAGGGTGTCGGCCGGTGCGGCGTCCCGCAGCTGGGCGCTGAACTTCGGCAGCAGCAGCGGGGATACCGCGAGGGTCACCGTCAGGGCGATGAACAGGCGGACGCGCTGCGCCACGTGGGTGCTCGACAGGCCCGGGGCGACCATCAGGCAGCCGCCGATGCGGCAGAAGATCACGAATACGCCGAGCAGCGCCTCGGGGATCATCCGGATTCAGGAGATCGTGCCGAGGGATTTGATCTCGACGCCCCGGGCGATCTCGACATGCGACAGCACCGGGATCGTCGGGAACAGGCGCTCGATGATCATCCGCACGTAGCCCCGCACCTCGGGCGCCGTGACCAGGGCGAACTTGTGGGCGGATTTCATGCGGGCGCGAATCGCCTCCGAGGCCTCGACGCCGAACTGCTCGATGAGCCGCGGATCCATGTCGATCTCCGCCACGTCGCCCTTGGCGTCACGCTTGAGCGCCTGATGGAAGCTGAGGTCCCAGCGGCTCCCGAGGCGCAGGACGCTGAGCACGCCGTTCTCGGCGATGTCGCCGCAGATCTGCTGGGCAATGCGCAGCCGGACATGCTCGGCGATCTGCTCGGCGCGGCGGGCATGGGGGACGATCTCGGCGATGGCCTCGATGATCAAGTGCAGGTTGCGGATCGAGACCCGCTCGGCGAGCAGCAGCTTGAGCACCGCCTGGAGCCCCGAATACGAGATCTGCGACGGGCAGATGTCGTCGACCAGCCGCTTGTACTCCGAATCGAGCCGATCGATGAGCATGCGCAAGTCCTTGTAGGACAGGAGCTGCGGCAGGTTGTTGCGGATGACCTCGCTGACATGGGTCAGCATGACCGAGTGGCTGTCGATCGGGCTGAATCCCTCGCGCCGCGCCTCCGCGGCGTAGGCCTCCGGCACCCAGACAGCCCGCATCCCGAAGGCCGGCTCGCGCACTTCCTCGCCCGCGATGGTGGGCAACGGCCCGTCGCCCACGACGATCAGCATCTCCCCGGGACGCACCTGCTGCGCGGCGATGACGGTCCCGTGGATCGCGATCTCGTAGGTCTTGCTCGGGACGGTGTTCGAGTCGACCAGCTTGATGTCAGGCACCACGAATCCGTATTGCTGCGCGAATTTCCGGCGCATCCGTCCGACCCGGTGGGCCAGCTCCTGCTGGGCCCCCTGCAGCTGCACCGCGAGGTGCTTGCCCAGCCGCAATTCGATCTCGGCGGTCTTGAGCGACTCCTTGACGGCCTCGCTCTCGCGGCTCTCCAGGAGGCGCTGCTCTTCCTGGGCCTGCGCCTGGGCATCGACCTTCGACTGTGCCTCGGCGATGCGCCGCGGGATCAGGTAGGCGATGGTGCTCATCAGGGCGCTCAGCAGCCCGAAGGGAACGAACGGCATCCCGGGCATGATCGCGAACAGCCCCATCATGCCGGCGGCGAGGAACAGCGCCCGCGGATAGGCGCTGAGCTGGCCGAGGACCGCCTTCTCCGTCGTCCCCCGCGTGCCACCCTTCGAGACCAGCAGGCCCGCGGCCAGCGACACGATCAGGGCCGGGATCTGCGCGACCAGGCCGTCCCCCACGGAGAGCTTGGTGAAGATGTCGGCGGCCTTCGCCAGCGGCAGGCCGTGCCGGGTGACCCCGATGATGATCCCCCCGAAGATGTTGACCGCGATGATGATCAGGCTGGCGACCGCCTCGCCGCGCACGAATTTCGAGGCGCCGTCCATGGAGCCGAAGAAGGCGCTCTCTTCCTCCAGCTCCCGCCGCCGCTGCTGCGCCTCCTTCTCGTCGATCAGACCCGCCGAGAGGTCGGCGTCGATCGCCATCTGCTTGCCGGGGATCGCGTCGAGGGTGAAGCGGGCTCCGACCTCGGCGATGCGGGTGGCGCCCTTGGTGATCACCAGGAAGTTCACCGTGATCAGGATCGCGAACACGACCAGGCCGATGACGAAGTCGCCGCTCATGACGAACTGCGAGAAGCCCTCGATCACGTGGCCGGCCGCATCGACGCCCGCATCGCCGTTGGACAGGATCAGGCGCGTCGTCGCGATCCCGAGCGCGAGGCGCAGCAGGGTCACGATCAGCAGGATCGTCGGGAAGGACGAGAATTCGAGCGGTTTCTGGATCCAGAGGGCGACCATCAGGATCAGCACGGACAACGAGATCGAGAGGGCCAGCCCGATATCGATCAGCACCGCCGGAACCGGCAGGAACAGGACCGCGAGGATCGCGATGATCCCGATCGCGAACCACACGTCCCGCCGGACCCTGCCCTCCGGCGCCAGCGCATCTACGGCCGCTGCCACGCTCTCAACCCTCTCCGTGTCGCGGTCGGTTCTGGATCAGCAAGCTTGCGCCTGGGTTGCGCCGGTCGCGTCCGGCGCGACGCCGATCCCCGGTCCAAGGCCGTTGGCGCGCCTCAGAAGCCGGTGATGATCCGGCCGTAGACCATCTCGGTGAAGGCGTAGATCTGGCCGCCGACGAAGGACCCGGTGATGATCATCACCACCAGGACGACCACGATCTTCGGCACGAAGGTGAGGGTGACCTCCTGAATCTGGGTCAGCGCCTGGAACAGGGCGATCAGAATTCCCACCAGCATGGCCGCCCCGACCGCGGGTCCGGAGGCGACGATGATCGTCCAGATGGCGGTGCGGACGAGCTCAAGAGCGTCGATCTCGTTCATGGCGCCGGGCAGGCCGCTACGAGACGGTCATGCCGGCCTCGTATGGGACGTCCTGGCCACTATCGAGATGCGCGATCAGCCCGTCCTTGGTCATCTGGACGGAGGTAACCGTCCCGGTGGTCTTCTGGTCCGCCGAGGTGACGGTGCGGCCGACGAGGTTCCCGGCCTGGGACATGGCCGAGGAGGCGAGCAGCGCGTCGAGCTTGCTGTTCGTGTTGACGCTCTGCTCGACCTGCGAGAACGTCGCCAGCTGGCCCATATACTCCGTCGACTTCATCGGGTCGGTCGGGTTCTGATTCTTCATCTGAGCCATGAGCAGCTTGAGGAAGTTGTCATAGTTCAGCGTCGACTGCTTCGCCGCGGTCTTGGCGGCGGCCGCCTTCCTGGCGTCCGCCTGAGCCGTCGGGTCGGCCGCCGGGGTCGAAAATCCAGTGTTGGTGGACGGTACGGACATCGCTCAATCTCCATCCGATACGGGGTTCGGGCCGTTGCGGCGCGCCGGCACGAGGGGTTGGCCGGTCTCGGGGCGCCCTCAGGCGACCCGATGGGTGATCGCGGCCGCGGTGTCGGCGGCCCGCGACGCATCCGCCTCGAACAGGCCCCGCAGGATCCGCAGGACCTCGAAGGGTCGGCCGGCCGTGAGAAAGCTCCGGGCCGTCGCCAGGGCGGAGGTGACATCCACCCCGGGATCGCTCGCCACGATGGCGCTGTCGACTTCGGCGTAGGCGTGCCGGACCCGGTCCGCGTTGCTGGGGTCGATCAGCATGGCCTGCGCGATGAAATAGAGCTGGCGGATCGGCGTGGTCGCCTGCTCCGCCTGCAGCACATGCGCCTCCAGGAGGAACGTGGCGTCGTTCAGCAGCTCGATCGTGACCTTGCGGTCGACGCGCAGGACCGCGCCGTTGATGAAGATCCGCTCGTGGCCCCGCAGGCTCAGGTTGATCGAGCGGCTCATTGCAGACCGTCCCGGACGAGCGTGTTGACGTAGATCAGGGCCTCGAAGCCGGCGGCATCGCCGCGCAGGATCTGGTCGGCGCGGCTCATGTTCCACAGGCCAATGGAGATCAGGTCCGCCCGCAGCTCCGCCGAGAGGGCGTTCTCCGGATTGGCGAGATCGTCGATGAGCAGGCTCCAGAGGCGCTGCAGGAAGCTGGTTGCCTCCTGCCGCAGTTCCAGCGGCGCGTCAGCGACCTGGGCCCGCTTCATCAGGTCGATGGCCCGATCGAAGGCGGCCCGTTCCCGTTCCCGGGCGAGCGCGGGGGATTCGTCCATGATCTCTGCGTAAGACGCGCCGTACATCGCAGAAGTGCCTCTTGTGTCGCTTCAGTGCAGTCTCGGTTCGGACGAAAAAACGCCCGCAACATACTTGCTTGAGATCAGCGGATGTAATCAAACAGATTAAGTTTATTGACCTGATTGGTCAGGGAATACGCAACTTCCATCTGTGCCGTCAGGCTTTTGACGCGCGATCCGGCCTCTGCCCAGTCTCCGTATTCAAAATTCTTGACGCCGGTACTCAGGATGGTTTTTTTAATGTCCATCTGTTCCCCGATCGCCTTGATGCGAGCCTGGACGGCACCCACGTCCGCCTGGACAGTAGTGATGCCCCAAGTCGCGCTTCCGGCTAGGCTGCGCATCTTGTCGTAAACGACGTCCTGTGTTGCGGAGGACAGGCTCGACAGGCCAATCGAAGAGCCGAGCGTGTAGAGCATCGCCAGCTGTCGCAGAGATTGGGTGTTGGCGCTGACGGAGGTATCAACCGTCTCATTGCGGGCGATCTCGCTCTGGATCGGCGTGTCCGACGCCTTGGACCAAGTCGCCTTCCACTGGGAATCGGAAAATAGCTGCCCGAACCCGCCAGTATCCGCGAGAAAGGTTTGCATCTGCGCCGCAGTGATGGTGCTTGATTGGGGCGTGCCCGGCGCGAAACCGAACGCGGTCTGGAATGCCTGCAGAAACGCGTCCTTCGGCGAAGGCGTTACCGCCGTGGAGTCGAAATTCTCAATTGGGGTTCGGCTCGAATTAATGCCACCAAACAGATACTGACCCCCTATTTGGCTGTTAAGTTGGCCAATCAGTGCTGTGAGCTTCGCGGTCGCTCCCTCTGTAACCGTGCTCGCGCTGTCGCCTGTCAGCTTCCCGGGCATCACGGTTCCCAGGAAGGCTTCCCCATCCAGCCGGACTTGGTTGAGCACTTGGTAGGTACTGTCTAGCCGCGCGCTCGTGAGGGCGTTGCGTTTTACCTGCTCGTCGATATCGTCGAGACCCTGGTGGAGATCGAGGGCGAGCCCGGTCCGGTAGCCGAGTTGAAGACCGACATCGGCGTAGCGTCCCTCGTTCGTGCTCTCGTAGTTGGCCTTATTCAGGTCCGACTGAAGACGGTTCATGGACGCGCGCGGCGTATTCAGGAAGCTGACCGTCGAGATGTAGTTCGTCCGCATCGGGCTACCTCACCGCATCGAGGAGGGATTGGAGCATCGCGTTGACCGTCGAGATGAGCTTGGCGGAGGCCGCGTAGGATTTCTCAAGCTCAAGCATCCGGGCGATCTCGTCGTCACGATTCACGCCCGTGACGTTCGAGAGGGCCGTGGAAGCGCTGCTGAGCACGGCCGATTCGGTGTCGACCCGCCCCGAGGCGGCTTTGCGGGAGGCTTCCAGCCAACTCGCTGACGACTGGGCGGCCGTCATCACCGAGGTCGAGAGCGGCAGTTCGGAATTCGACGGGAAGGTCCGATCCGCCCGAAGCGCCGTCTGGACCGCGCGGAGATGATCCGAGAAGGCCGCGGCGCCCGACGCGTTGTACTGGTACTGCGCCCCGGCATTCATGCCGCCGTCCCGCAGGGTGAACGGGTCCCCCCCCTGGGCGGGATCCGCCTTCGGGTTCACCCGGATGCTCGCGGCGAGCCCCGTCTGGCCCAGAGCCGGCAGGGTCGGACCGCCGGTATAGGTCAGGAGGCCCGCCAACGCGGTCCCGGTCGTGGGGTTGTCCTTGTCCGTCTCGGCGAACGCCGTGATCAGACCGCCGGCGATCGCATCGAGCTGCGCCTGATAGGTGACGGCAATCTCGTCACGCACCGCCATCTGCCCAACGATCCGCCCGGCCTGGAGCGGCATCTTCGATCCGCTGCCGGTGACCTGAACCCCGTCGATGAACACCGCATTGCCCGTTGTCCCGGCCGCGAAGGCAGAGGTTGGCGCGAAGGTCACCGATCGGGCGATCTTGTCGTAGAGCGGCGAGCCATTATCGGCGTAGATCGCCATGTCGTTATTGGCCCGCACCACCGTGGTGATGCCAACCTGTTGCGACAGCTGCGCCAGGATCTTGTCGCGGTTGTCCAGCGCATCGCTGATGTCGGTCCCCGTCACCGTACCGTTCATCACGGCCTTGTTGGCCTTGTCGAACTGCACCAGCAGGTCGTTGATCGTCAGGACGGAATCGCCGATCTCGTCATCCGCGTTCTTGCGAGCGGCCTGCACCGTGCCACTGGCCCGATTCAGCGCCAGTGCCAGGTCCTTCGCGGCCGCTACGGCGGCCTTGGCCAGGTTCGAATCGTTGGGCTGGTTCGCGGCGTTGCTCAGCGCCTGGTTGAGGGCACTGACCTTGGCGGCCACGGATCCATCCGCCTGCGTGTCGCCGACGGTCTCCTCCAGCTTCGTCAGGCCGTCCAGGATCGCTTGGCGACCCGCCAGTTCCGACGTGCTGCCGATCATCTTGTCGAACAGCGCCGTGTTGCTGACGCGGGCGACGACGACCCGGACCGGCCCGTCGGTCGTGACCAGGGATGCGACTTTCCGCGAATAGGATGCGTCGCCGACACCCGTGACGTTGCGGGAGACCGTATCGGTTTGTATCCCGTTCGACAGCAGCGACCCGCGCGCCGTATTCAGGGCAACGGAGAGACTCATCGTGCGCGTCCTCTAATCCCGAATCAGCGCTTCAGATTCACGAGGGTCTCGAGCATCTCGGTGCCAGTCTGGAAAACCTTCGAATTGGCGCCGTAGCTGGTCTGCGAGGCGATCATGGTCGCGAGTTCGTCGCCGAGATCGACTGTGGATTGCTCGAGATTGGACGAGAGGATCGAGCCGCGCCCGTCGACATTGGGGAAGCCGGTCCGCACCACGCCCGAGGTGGCGCTGATGTCATAGACGTTGCCTGCGCGCGGGGTCAGGTTGTCCGGGCTCGCCACCGTGGCGAGCGGGATCTTGTAGGCCGCGTAGCGCGAGCCGTCGTCGTAGGTCGCGTAGACCGTGCCGTCCGTGGCGATCTCCGTGCTCTTGACGGCACTCGGCTTGTTGCCGTCGATCGCCGTGGTCTTCATGCTGTAATCGCCCGCGTTCTGCGTGATCGCCGTCAGATCGAGGGTGAAGGGTTGCCCGTTGGGCACGGTCCAGCTCAGCTTCGGGGTGCTGGTCGGTTTGCCGCTCCCGTCGAAGGTCATGGGCACGGACGCGAGCTGGCTACCCTTGGTGGTCGCGGTGTCTCGGCTGAAGGCCGCAGCCGTCCACTGGCCATCGGCCGTCTTTATGAAATTGATGTCGACTACCGACGGACGACCAGCATCGTCATACGTCGTGACCGAGTAAGTCTTCGTATAATTGGTCGTGCTTATGGGCTGCCCGTTGATCGGGGCGTCGATGTACAGGTTGCCCGCCAGCGTTCCGGCCGTCGAAGGGCTCGTCTTGCCGGCCAAGCTCGCGATGTTGACCGGCACGAGCCCGTCATAGCTGTTCAGCGACACCTTCGGATCACCGTTGGCGAGGCTGTAGCCCTGCAGCGTCATGCCGGCGGCATTCACCAGGTTGCCCGAGGGACCATCGACGACGAAATTGCCCGCCCGGGTGAGGTGAGGCGTGCCGCCCCGGTCCTTGACGATGAAGAACCCCTCGCCGTTGATCGCCGTATCGGTGCTCGATGTCGTCTGCTGCGTCGTACCCTGGTTGTTGGGGCCGCCGATCCCGTACCGGACGGTCGTCTTCACCGAACCGGCATTGTACGACCCGGCGTTCGAATCGGTCAGCATGGAGGTGAACTGGGTGTTCCCGCGCTTGTAGCCGACCGTGTTCTGATTCTGGATGTTGTCCGCGACAACGCCCAGCCGGTTTGTCTGCGCGTTCATTCCGGACACGCCGGCGTTCAACACTCCGTACAGACCCATGGCCAGAACTCCCCGTCGAAAGATCGAGTGTAAACTCAGAGCAGGGTTCGCTTGCGCGAAGCTTTCCCCGCCGTTTTTCCCGGGCGGCCTCAGCCCCGCAGGGCGTTGGCCAGATCCAGGAAGGCGTCGTAGCTCTCCGGCTCGCTCGGATCCTGTCGCAGGGCGGCGTAGATCTTGGGGATCAGCGCGACCGCCTGATCGAGTTCGGGGTCGGTCCCCGCGTGGTAGCCGCCCATCAGCCGCAGGTCGCGGGAATCCTCGTAACGGGCGATCATGCCCTTGAGCGTGCGGACCAGCTCCCGCTGCTGCGGCGTCCAGACCAGATCGGCGAGTCGCGAGATCGAGCCGAGCAGGTTGATCGCCGGGTAGCGGCCCTGGTCGGCGATCGCCCGGTCGAGGACGATGTGCCCGTCCAGCGTCCCGCGGATACTGTCGGCCACCGGATCGTTGTGGTCGTCGCCGTCGATCAGCACCGAGAAGATGCCGGTGATCGTGCCCCCGCCCTCAAGGCCCGGCCCCGCCCGCTCCAGCAGGCGCGGCAGGTCGCCGAACACGCTCGGCGGGTAGCCCCGCGCCACCGGCGGCTCGCCCGCCGCAAGCGCGACCTCCCTGGCCGCGTGGGCGAATCGGGTCACCGAATCGACCATGAGCAGCACCGATTGGCCCTGATCGCGGAAATATTCCGCCACCGCGACCGCAAGCTTCGGGGCCTGCCGGCGCATCATCGGGCTCTCGTCGCCGGTCGCTACCACCACCACCGAACGCGGCCGGCTCTCCAGGATCGGACCCTCCAGGAATTCCCGGACCTCACGCCCGCGCTCGCCCACCAGGGCGACCACCACAGCGTCGAAGCCGGCGCAGCGGGCGAGCATCGACAGCAGGGTCGACTTGCCGACGCCCGATCCGGCGAAGATGCCCATGCGCTGGGCCGCGCAGAGGGGCGTGAACAGGTCGATCGCCCGCACCCCGGTCCGCAGCGGCTGGTCCACCCGGCCCCGGCGCATGGCCGGCGGCGGGTCGGCGTCGAGCGGCATGGCGCGCTCGCCCCGGGGCAGCGCCCCCTTCCCGTCGATCGGCTGCCCCAGGGCGTTGATGACCCGGTCCTTCCAGCCCTCGCAGGGGCGGGGAGAGGCGGCCGCCATCCGGTAGGCCGGCGCCCCGAGCCCGGCTTCGATCCGGCTCTCGAAGGGTTTGAGGATCACGCCCTCCTCGTCGATCCGCACCACCTCGCCGTCCAGCGGGCGGCCCGCCGCCTCGATCCGCATGCGGTCGCCGAGCCGCAGCAGCGGCGTGGCGATCCGGATCCGGCAGTGGCCGAACCCGACTTCCCGCACGGTGCCGCCGACACGGACGAGGGGATGGTCGTCCCGGTCCCCAAGCCCGTCGGCGAGGCGATCCAGCGCGTTCATGGTGATCCTCGCAAGCCCCCGCCCCGCAAGCCGCTGCTCCCGCGCCGACCGCTCACGAGGTCGGGCCGAGGCCGCGGATCGCGTCCTGCAACGAGGTTTCCGCTTCCGACACCGCGGAGGCCGCACTCTGGAAGGTGCGGGTGATCTCGATAAGCCGCGCCATCTCCATCACCGGGTTGACGTTGGCGCCCTCCTGGAATCCCTGCTGCACCCGGACCGTCGTCTCGCCGCGCTGATTGAAGTCGAGGATCGGCACCCCCGCCCGGTCCGAGGTCACCGCACCGCCGGCGATCCGGCTCAGCTTCGCGGTCGGGTCGAGGCGGAAGACGCCGAGCGCGCCAATCTGGTTGGCGCCCTGGGTGATGATCCCGTCCTGGCCGATCGTGAGCGCCGGCCCCTCCGGATCCACCGTCAGGGGCGAGCCCCCCGGATCCAGGACCGCGCGCCCGCTCAGATCCTGCAGGTCGCCGGCCGCCGAGATCTGCATGCGGCCGTCCCGGGTGTAGACCGGGCCCTGCGGCCCTCGCACCGCCAGCCAGCCGTCGCCGTTGAGCCCGACATCGAGGGGCGAATCGGTCTTGGTGAGCGGGCCGCCCTTGCGCGACAGGAAGGTGTCCCCCGGGGTGGCGAAGGCGACCTCGCGCTTGCCCGCCTCGGACAGGATCGTCCCGAACTTCACCTCTTCGGCGCGGTACCCCGCCGTCCCGAGGTTGGCGACGTTGGTCGCCACCGTGTTCAGGCGCTGCTCGAGCGCCATCTGGGCCGATAGCGAGACGTAGAGCGACGATTGCATGTCAGCGAGATCCCAGGCGGATGGACTGTAGTTTCATGAGTAGATCGGAACTCAGTCCCGTATCGGACCCGCCAAATAGCGCCAGTGCTGGGGCTGTCGGCGTGTTGTTCTGGATGTCCCACATAATAGAAAACCGCTTGAGAAATTTGTTGAGCTTGTCCGGATCCTGGAAGTCCGCGACGTCGAGGCGGCGTTTGATCAGGTTGGCCTGCGCATCAACGCTACCTCTGGCGGCATCATCCGACAGGCCGAGGGCCGTTCGAACGACCTGAGCCAGAGCCTTGTCGGCAAGGATCGAGTAAGCTGATTTGATCGTCCCGGCCTTGCGTTGAAAATACAACGCTAGACGAGCCCCCTCGTCGTCGTCGCCGACGGAAGTCTCAAGATTCTGGCGGACGTAGCTCTTGATCGTGTCGTCATAGGCGCTGGGATCGGACTTGAAGTCCGCGCCGGAGTTTCCGAAGTTGAACGCTTTGGCGAGATCTTGGTAGCGCGAGTCTTGAAGCCGTGTGACCAGGATGTTGCCTTTGCTATCGGGCTCGCGGGTGAGAACCTTCTTCATGAAGGCCTTTGCGTAGATCATGTCGTCCAGACCGTAGGCCTTCATCGCGAAGGTATAGAGTCTGCGGTTGCCAATCAGATCGTCGACGGTCCTGACCTTGCCAATATTCTCGCGAAAATACTGTATTTCTCGGGATATTGCTTTCTCTGAGGCCTTTTTATCAAGAGATTTTGGTAGATTTTGCGCGATGAGCTGATAATCGGTAAACGTCGAAGTCATGCGACGTATCCTTCATCTGGCCATAAGTCTGAGATTACTCGGACCGGCTTGTCCGAGGCTTGCTTTTTCTTAGCACATGTTTGTCCGGTGTGAAGCTGGCGCTCCAGCTTTGCGCAAGCATGGCGCTCTAGGAGCCGGAGTCTGTTCGCCTGGGTTCGAGGACGCCGCGCGTGAGTATCATCATCGGCTTGCTGATCGCGGTCGTCTGCGTCGGCGGCGGTTTCGCGGCCATGGGCGGCCACCTCACGGTGATCTGGCAGCCCTTCGAGTTCATCATCCTGGGTGGTGCGTCCGTCGGCGCCTACGTGGTCGCCAACTCGACCAAGGTCGTCCTGGGTACGGGCAAAGCGATCATGGACGGGGCGCTCAACCGCGTCCCGAAGAAGGAGGATTACCTCCAGCTGCTCGGCCTCATGTTCGCCCTCACGCGGGAGCTGCGCTCCAAGCCGCGCAACGAGGTGGAGGCGCATCTGGAGGATCCGGAGAATTCCGAGATCTTCAAGGCGTATCCGAAGGTGACGCGCGATCCGGAGTTGCAGCTGTTCATCTGCGACTACGTGCGCCTCATCCTCATCGGCAACGCGCGCTCCTACGAGATCGAGGCGCTGATGGAGGAGGAGATCAACACCCACCGTCACGACAAGCTGAAGGTCTACGGGGCGCTGATGGGCATGGCCGACGGGCTGCCGGCGCTCGGCATCGTCGCGGCCATCCTGGGGATCGTGAAGGCGATGGGCGCGCTCGATCAGTCGCCGGCCCTCCTGGGCGGCCTGATCGGCTCGGCCCTGGTGGGCACCTTCACCGGCATCTTCGTGTCCTACGGGCTGATCGGTCCGCTGGCCAACAAGATCAAGTCGGTCCGCGAGACCCAGGGGCGGGTCTACATCATCGTGAAGCAGACCCTGCTGGCCTACATGAACGGTGCCCTGCCGCAGATCGCCGTGGAGCACGGCCGCAAGGCGATCACGGCGGGTTACCGGCCGACGATCGACGAGGTCGAGCAGGCGACGATCACAGGCGGGTCGCGCGGCGGCGAAGCGGCACGCGAGGCGGCCTGATCATGGATAAGCAACAGGCCGCTGCCGACATCCGCGACCGGCTGCTGGACGCGGCCGGCCTCTCCCTCGAACGCCTGCCGATGCTGCACGTGATCCTGGACCGGGTCGCGACCACCTGCGCGGATCAGCTCCGGCATTTCGCGGCATCCCCGGTCTACTTTTCGCTGAGCAACGTGGAGAGCAAGCGCTTCGGCGACATCCTGGAACCCTACGAGTCGAACGCGATCGCCGGCATCTTCCACGCCGCGGAATGGGACAGCCATGTCCTGGTCGGCTTCGATCGCGACTTCGTCTTCACCATGGTGGAGGTGCTGCTCGGCTCCGACGGCTCCGAGCCGCCGCTGAACGAGGAGCGGTCATTCTCGAGCATCGAGATGCGGATCGCCCAGCGCCTGTTCGATCAGATCGGCAAGGCGATGCAGACCGCGTTCGCGCTGGTGGCGGACACGCCGTTCAAGCTGGAGCGGACCGAGCTGCGGATGGATTTTGCGGTGATCGGCCGCCAGAACAACCAAGCGGTGGCGGCGAGCTTCCTGCTGCAGGCGCTCAACCGCGGCGGCGAGATGTTTATCGTCATCCCGCAATCCGTCCTCAATCCGATGCGGCAGAGCCTGGGGCGGATCCTGGTCGGCGAGACCACGGCCCGGGATTCCAAGTGGACCAAGCAGATCGCCGGCGAGGTGCAGAAGACCCCGGTCACGCTGAAGGCGATCCTGGAGGAGAGGCCCCTGACCCTGGGCGAGATCGCCGACCTGCAGGTCGGTCAGGTTCTGGAACTCAGGGCGACGCCGCGCAGCCGCGCCAAGCTCGTGGGCAACGACCGCGATCTGTTCTGGTGCGACGTCGGGCAGGCGGATGGCGGCATCGTCCTGCGCGTGGACCGCTTCATCGATCAGGACCAGGAGTTTATCGACGATGTTCTCGCCCGCTGAGGCCCTGCTCTTCGCCGCCCTGGTCGCGACGACCGCCTGCCTCGTGCCCATGTATCTGCGGTTGAAGCGCCTGGATCGATACCACGCGCAATATCGCGACATGGTCGATTGGAGCGCCACCGCCCTGGTCGGCGCGAGCAACGCCGTACAGTCCTTCGCGCAGGACGGGCGGATGGTCCTGGAAGATCTGAGCCGCGAGATCGAATCCGCGAAGGCGGCCCTCGACGAGCTCAAGGCGGAGCGGCTCAGGCTGCTGAGTGCGGCGCAGCCCGCCGGCACGGCCCAGGAGCAAGCGGTCGGCGCCGGTGGCCTGACCGGCACCGGCCTGACCGGCGCCTGAGTCCGGGCGGCCCGGCGCGCCGCCCGGTGCCCATCGAGCGGCCCCGGGGCCGTATTTTTCATAGGAGTGCCCGATGTCACCGCCCCCAGACCAGTCGAACGCCGATTCCGGGACCGGCCAGAGCGGAGGCCTGTTCGCCAAGATCGAGGCCCAGGCCGCCGAGCAGGGCGCGCGGGACGAGCGCCTGGGCACCGGGCGCAACCTCGATTCGATCCTGCGGATTCCGGTGCTGATGCAGGTCGTCCTCGGCTCGGCGACGATGCCGGTCTCCAACCTGATGAAGCTCGGCCGCGGCGCGATCGTCCCCCTCGACCACCGCGTCGGCGAGCCCGTCGACGTCGTGGTGAACGGCCGCGTCATCGCCCGGGGCGAGGTCGTGGTCGTGGAGGATGACAATTCGCGCTTCGGCGTGTCCCTCACCGAGATCGTCGGGGCCACCGCGACCGAATCCAACGGCTGACAGGACGCACCGCCATGGCCGTAGGTCCCGTGTCGAAGCCGAGTGTGCGTGTCCTGACGCCGTCCGAGGAGGTCGCCGCCGTCCTCATCGCGATGAGCAAGCCCACCTCCAGCCGGCTGGTCAAATACTTCGACTCCGCCGAGCTGAAGCAGATCACCCGCGCCGTCGCACAGCTCGGCCCGGTGCCGCGCGATCAGCTGGAGGTCCTGATCGAGCAGGTCGCCTCCATGTTCGCCGACGGCGCCAATCTGATCGGGACGGCCCGGGAGATGGAGAAGCTCCTGGACGGGGTCCTGCCGCCGGAGCAGATCGCCGAGCTCATGTCCGATGTCCTCGGGACGGGCGAGCGTTCGATCTGGGACCGGATCTCGAACGGTTCCGAGGCCGCCCTGGCCACCTACCTGATGAAGGAGCACCCGCAGACGATCGCGTTGATCCTGTCGAAGGTCAAGCCTGCTTGCGCCGCCAAGGTGATGGCTCAGCTTTCGGCACCCGTGCGCAACGGTGTCATGCGGCGGATGCTGACGTTCAAGCCGATCGTCGATGCGACGATGAAGATGATCGAGCAGACGATCCACGAGGACTTCATGATCAACCTCGCGCGCAATGCCGCGGCGGATACCCATTCGCGGATGGCGGACATCATCAACAAGATGGAGCGCCAGAGCATGGAGGAAGTCCTCGACAACCTCTCGCAGTCGCGGCCGAAATCGGCTGAGATCCTGAAGAGTCTGCTCTTCACCTTCGACGACATCATCAACATGACGCCGCGTGCGCGCACCACCCTGTTTGACCAGGTTCCGCACGAGAAGGTGATCCTCGCGCTCAAGGGCACGAATCCGCAGCTGCGCGGCGTCGTGCTCAGTGGCCTGACCGCCCGCGCCCGCCGCCTCGTCGAGCACGAGCTGGACGGCGGCGAGCCCGCCTCCCAGCGGGACGTGCTCGAGGCGCGCCGCTTCATCACCGATCAGGCCCTGGAGATGGCGTCGCGCGGCGAGATCGAACTCAACGCGACCGACACGGAAGACACCTACATCCGCTAGTGCCGTGCCTGATCGCCCCCTTCCCCGCCGAACCGGCAGCCTCTTCGAGGGGGCGCATTGGAGACTGAGTCGCCGCGATGTCCGACGACAAGGAGAGCAAAACCGAGGCCGCGAGCGACAAGAAGATCAGCGATGCGATCGCCCAGGGAAACATCCCGTTTTCCCGGGAGGCCCCGATCTTCGTCTCGATCCTCGGCCTGCTGCTCTTCCTGGTGTTCCTGGCGCGGGATCAGGGCATCCCGTTCCTGCAACGGCTCGCGCTGCTCCTCGAACAGCCGCAGACCTTCTCGCTGGCGACCAGCCGGGACGCCACGCACCTCATCTATGCGCTGTCCCTCGAGATGGGGCGGTTCCTGGTGCCGGTCCTGCTGATTCTGCTCGTCGCCGGAATCGCCGCCTCGATCTTCCAGAACGCGCCCCGCATCGTGCTTGACCGCATCCAGCCCCAATGGTCCCGGATCTCGCCCGCCAGCGGGTGGGGCCGGATCTTCAGCGTACAGGGCTTCGTCGAGTTCGGGAAAAGCCTGTTCAAGTTCCTGGCCATCGGCAGCATGGCGTTCATGGTGCTGAGCGCCGACCGGCACGAGATCGTGAATGTCATGTATATGGATCCGATCGGGCTGCCCGAATTCCTCCTGACCCTGTCGGTCCGCCTCGTCTCGGCGGTCAGCGTCGCGACCATCGCGCTGGTGGCCGGGGACCTGGTCTGGACCCGGGTGCGGTGGCAGCGCGACCTGCGGATGTCGAAGCAGGAGCTCAAGGACGAGTTCAAGCAGATGGAGGGCGATCCGCTGGTCAAGGCGAAGATGCGCTCCATCGCGAAGGACCGCCTGCGCAAGCAGATGATGGCCGCAGTGCCCCGGGCCACGATGATCCTGGCCAACCCTACGCACTATGCGATCGCCCTGCGTTACGACCAGAGCGAGAACGACGCGCCGATGGTTTTGGCCAAGGGCACGGACCTGATCGCCCTGCGCATCCGGGAGATCGCCGAGAAGAACCGGATCGAGGTCGTGATCGACAAGGCCCTGACGCGGGCGATGTACGACCACGTGGAGATCAACCAGACCATCCCGGCGGAATTCTACCGGGCGGTGGCGAATCTCCTCGTCTACGTGATGACGCGCAAGCGGCGCTGATCCGCCCGGAATGGCTGTCGCGCCGGGATCCTGTCGGGCGCTCTCAGGATTGATCTCCGCCATAGGCCGGACGCGGCGAAATGAGAGAGCCGGTCCTGCTGGAACCGATCGAATCTCGTGGCCCCTTCCGTTTCTCGAAGATCTCGCGCTTGCTCGACGATTTGGCTCGAAATATTTCGAACATTGCTATCGTGGCCGAAGATGTTGAACCGTAAGATGGATCGTATGATAGTTCGGGCCAGTTCTAATCGCTTGCGCTAGACATACAGCCAAGTTTACTTATGACGCCGTCTCAGGTGAGTCGTCACGGCACGCGCCGCACCGGATCGTTTGTTTTTCTCCGGACTCTATCGCGTCGCGACAATCGCCAGCGCAAGGATCTACTATGATCGCATCTGTGATTCGGGCTTCCCTCGCAGCCGTGCTGCTCTCCGGCACCCTTGTGGCACCCGCAGCAGCGGCCGCTGAAATCCCGTTCGAGACAGTCAAGGGCTGGGACGTCGAGCGCTCGGCGGGCAACGCCGGTCCCGGCGTCTGTATTATGAGCCGCGCCTACAAGGATGCGGATGACGGCAATGCCGCGAACGCCGTGGTCTTCGCTCTCGAGGGCAGCAACGCCAACCTCGTCCTCGTCTACGAGAAGTGGAACTGGGACAAGACGGAGACCGTGAAGGCGCCGCTCCTCCTCGACAAGAAGGTCTACGCACCCAAGGCGACCTGGGTGGGCAACGGAACGACGCTCACCGCCCAGTTCCCCGACAGCATCGTTCCCAACCTGCTCGCGGCGAAGACAATTGTCCTGAAGTTCGACGATGGCGCGGCTGATTTCAAGATTCCGGGTTTTGCGGAGGGCTATGAGTCGCTACGCCGCTGCAACCTTGCCAAGCCCGCTGCGGCTGCCGGATCTGCTGCGACTTCACCCTGATTGCGAACGCCGCGACGTTTCCCTTCGAGAAGGGAGCCGCCGTGAAGGGCGCGTGGCAGGTCGACCAGGGCGTCGGCCTTGACGTACCGAGCAGCCGCGACGCCGTGGTTGCGCTGACCGGCGGCCAGGGACTGACCGTCGAAGCGAACGGGACGCGCGCCGTTCAGCCTGGTGATGGCGCGCAAGCATCCCCGACCTCGGACGCCGACCTCGGACTTGGCATGACCCTGTCGCTGACCGCCCTCCTTGTCCCGACCTACGCCAGATGTTGCGGGCCTTGACGGCTTTACTGGACAAGGCCCGGCGGGACCGGCCGGGACGGCGGAGGAGCTGCTTGTAGCCCGCCTCGCGCTCGACATGTATCCCCTGGCGGCCCAGTTCCGATTCGCGGCGTTTCAAGCCCAGGAGGTGGTGTGTCGGCTCAGGGGTGAGCCGGAGCCCGATGCCCTCGATGCCGGGGCCGGGCTGGCAATCGCCCTCGAGCTGCCGGACGGCCTCGCCTTCGACCTGACCGGGGCACAATACGCCCGGGACTAAGCCCTGCCGCAGCTTTACTTCCACGTAGTCAGCGCCGACGCGATCCTGCGCAATCAGGGCCTCGTCATCGGCAAGGCCAACTACGTGCCGCACATGTCCGGACTGGTGCGACCGCCTGAAGCAACGTTCCGAAAGAGGCCGCCGGGTTCGGGTTCCCAAAAGGATCCAGTCCTTTGGCGGAGTGTCGGCACGGAGCCCGACAATCGGGCCCCCGCCCCGACAATCGGGGCCCCGCCCCGGCAGCAGGGCTCTGCCCTGCACCCGCAAAAGGTCACGGACCTTTTGAATCCGTGACCTCGCCGATCAGGGCCGGCCGGCTCAGGCCGCAGCCTTGGCCTCCCGGCGGAACCGGTGCAGCACGAACTCCGTGTAGCCGTTCGGCTGCTGCGCGCCTTCGAAGATCAGCGCCTGCGCGGCCCGGAAGGCCGGCCCGTCGAAGCCCGGGGCCATCGGCCGGTAGGCCGAATCGCCCGCGTTCTGGCGATCGACCACGCCGGCCATCCGCCGCAAAGCCGCCTCGACCTGATCGCGATCCACGATCCCGTGGCGCAGCCAGTTGGCGATGTGCTGGCTGGAGATCCGCAGGGTGGCGCGGTCCTCCATCAGCCCGACCTCGTGGATGTCGGGCACCTTCGAGCAGCCGACGCCCTGGTCAATCCAGCGGACCACGTAGCCCAGGATTCCCTGGCAGTTGTTGTCGAGTTCCTCCCGCACCGCCTCCGGCGCGAAGGGGCCCTCGGCCAGCGGCAGGGTCAGCATGGCGTCCCGGGTGGCGGGCGTCCGGCCGGCGAGCGCGGCCTGACGGGCGCGGACATCGACCTGATGGTAGTGCAGCGCGTGCAGCGTCGCCGCGGTCGGGGACGGAACCCAGGCGGTGTTGGCGCCGGCCTCCGGATGGGCGCCCTTGGCGTCGAGCATCGCGGCCATCCGGTCGGGGGCGGCCCACATGCCCTTGCCGATCTGCGCATGGCCTGGCAACCCGCAGGCGAGGCCGGCATCGACGTTGCCGTCCTCGTAGGCCTTGATCCAGGCGGTCGCCTTCATGGCGTCCTTGCGGACCACGGGGCCGGCCTCGAGCGAGGTGTGGATCTCGTCGCCGGTCCGGTCGAGGAAGCCGGTGTTGATGAAGAACAGCCGCTCGGAGGCCGCCGCGATCGCCGCCTTGAGGTTGAGCGTCGTGCGGCGCTCCTCGTCCATCACGCCGATCTTGAGGGTCCGGGGCGCGAGGCCGACCAGGGCCTCGACCCGGCCGAACAGCTCCACCGCGAAAGCGACCTCCTCCGGCCCGTGCAGCTTCGGCTTGACCATGTAGGCCGAGCCGGTGCGGCTGTTGCGCCGGGCGCCGTCGAGGTCGTGCCGGGCGATCAGCGCGGTCACCGCCGCGTCGAGGATCGTCTCAGGGATCTCGGCGCCGTCGAGGGTCACGGCGTCGGTGTACATGTGGTGGCCGACATGCCGGACCAGCATCAGCGAGCGGCCCGGCAGGGTCAGGCTGCCGCCATCGGGGGCGGTGTAGGTGCGGTCATCGGCCAGCCGGCGCTCGATCGTGCGGCCGCCCTTGGACAGGCTGGCGACGAGATCGCCGCGCATCAGGCCGAGCCAGCTCCGGTAGACCGCGACCTTGTCGGCCGAATCCACCGCGGCGACCGAATCCTCCATGTCCATGATGGTCGAGAGGGCGGATTCCAGCACCACGTCCGCGATCCCGGCCGGGTCGGTGCGGCCGATCGGGCTCGTCCGGTCGATGACGAGCTCGACGTGCAGCCCGTTGTGGCGCAGCAGCAGCGCGGTCGGCGCCTCAGCGGTGCCGGTATAGCCCGCGAAGCCGGCCGTGCCGGTCAGGCCGGCGCTGCGGCCGGCGCCGAGATCGACGGCGAGCCGCCCGCCTGTCACCGAGAAGCTGACGGCATCGGCCCAGGAGCCGACGCTGAGCGGCGCGGTCGCGTCGAGGAACGCCTTGGTCTTAGCGACGACGGCCGCGCCGCGGGCCGGGTTGAAGCCTGTGCCGGGGGCGAGGTCGCCGTTCTGCGGGATCGCGTCGGTGCCGTAGAGGGCGTCGTAGAGGCTGCCCCAGCGGGCGTTGGCGGCGTTGAGCGCGTAGCGGGCGTTCGAGATCGGCACCACGAGCTGCGGGCCGGCGATCTGGGCGATCTCCGCGTCCACGTTCTCGGTGGTCACCCGGACGGCGCCGGGCTCCGGCTGCAGGTAGCCGATCCGGGTCAGATAGGCCGCGTAGGCCGCCGGATCGTGGGGCTGGCCGCGATGGTCCCGGTGCCAGGAATCGATGTCGGCCTGCAGCCCGTCGCGCCGGTCGAGCAGCGCCCGGTTGCGCGGGGCGAGATCCCGCACGATGGCCTCGAAGCCCGACCAGAAGGTTTCGGCCGAGAGACCCGTTCCGGGGAGCGCCTCCGCGGCCAGGAAGGTGCGGAGGTCTTCGGCGACGACGAGATTCGACATGGCGGTCTCCTGCGAGTGGGACGCCGGCCGTCAGAAAAAATCGAACGGCGGGTGAAATTTTTTTGAGATCACCACCGGTAGACCGCTTGGCACCTGCGAAAAAGGTGGCAAAACGGATTTGATTCTTTCCGCAGCGTTGAGAATGCACGATCAGAGCGACTTGGAGATCTTCGCCCGGGTGGTCCGCACCGGCAGCCTGACCCAGGCCGGGTCGGAACTCGGCCTGTCGGTGGCGGTGGTGTCGAAGCGGCTGAAGCGGCTGGAGGAGCGGCTCGCCGTGCGCCTCCTGCACCGCACCACCCGGCGGGTGGCCCCGACCGATGTCGGCGCGGCGTTCTTCCAGCGGGTGGCGCCGATCGTGGACGCGATCGCGGAGGCCGAGAGCCTCGTCTCGCAGAATGCCAGCCGGGCGCGCGGGACCCTGCGGGTGACGGCGCCGAGCTCCTTCGGGCGGCTGCACATCGTCCCGCATCTGCGGGCCTTCTTCGCCCTCCACCCGGATCTCGTGCTGAACCTGGAGCTGAGCGACGAGTTCGAATCGCTGGTGGAGCGCGGCTACGACCTCGGGATCCGGGTCGGCGCCCTGGAGAGTTCCGGCCTGACGGCGGTGCGCCTCGCCCCGGTGCGGCGGGTTTTGTGCGCGCGGCCGGGTTATCTCGATGCTGCCGGGCGCCCCAAGACCCTCGACGACCTGCGCCACCATGTCTGCCTCGCCACGGAGAACCAGAATCCCTGGCGGCTGGTCGGGCCGGAGGGGCCCTGCACGGTGAGCGCGTCCGGCCCCCTGCGGACCCATTCCAACGAGGTGGTGCGGGAGGCGGTGATCGGCGGCCTCGGGATCGCGCTCCGCTCCACCTGGGACGTCCACGCGGAATTGCGCGACGGCTCGCTGGAGGTGGTGCTGCCGGCCTACGCGGCGGCGGCCTCGGCGGGCATCTTCGCGGTCTATCCGAGCCGCGCCTTCGTGCCGGCCAAGACCCGGGCGTTCATCGCGTTCTTCAAGCAGGTCTACCGGTCGAGCGGGGACTGGGCGGAGGGGTGAGGCGCGCTGCGCCGACCGCCGCAGAGGCTACGCC
>Ga0164296_1000523_pt1 | contig 44926 bp, 35 predicted proteins | sample GEODES057metaG_FD_113533 | JGI IMG/M metagenome (GOLD analysis project Ga0164296, IMG submission 113533) | Dystrophic lake water microbial communities from Trout Bog Lake, Wisconsin, USA - GEODES057 metaG | ecosystem: Environmental > Aquatic > Freshwater > Lake | place: USA: Trout Bog Lake...
GCTTTAACTTTATTATCCCTGATCAGGATATATATTTCGCTGCCTTCTTTTGCGAATTCGGCTTTTACATAGCCCATGCCGATCGCTTTTTGCAGTGATGGCGATTGGGTGCCCGATGTTACTTTGCCTATGATATTACCATCGGCATCAACAATTTGGTAATCATGGCGGGGGATACCACGTTCTATCATTTCAAAACCTACAAGTCTTTGCTTCAGACCGTCCTGTTTTTGTTGCAGTAATGCGGATGAATTTGTAAAGTCTTTATTGAATTTGGTTACCCAGCCAAGTCCTGCTTCTAATGGTGAAGTTGTATCGTCAATATCGTTACCATATAAACAGAAACCCATTTCCAAACGCAAGGTATCACGTGCACCGAGCCCGATTGGTTTTATTCCATAAGGTTCGCCCGCAGCAAAAACCGCATCCCAAACATGCTCGGCGTCTTTGTTATCTACATAGATCTCAAAACCACCTGCACCTGTATAGCCTGTTGCCGAAACCAGCACATTCTCAGCACCGGCAAAATTTCCTTTTTTGAACGTATAGTATTCCATCGTCCCCAGGTCTATATCCGTCAGGCTTTGCAATGCATCCGCTGCCCTTGGACCCTGCACTGCCAGCAGCGATGTACGGTCGGATATGTTTTTCATATCCACCTGCTCAGTATTAAATCTCGAGATCCAGCTCCAGTCTTTATCAATATTAGAAGCGTTTACCACCAGCATATAGGTTTTTTCGTCGATACGGTAAACCAGCAGGTCGTCTACGATACCACCATGCTCATTAGACAGGCAGGAGTATTGCACTTTGCCATCATACAATTTAGAGGCATCATTACTGGATACACGCTGGATAAGGTCGAGTGCGTTTTCTCCTTTCAAAATAAACTCTCCCATGTGGCTCACATCAAACACACCTACGCCTTTGCGTACTGTTTCATGTTCGGCATTTATGCCTGCATATTGCACAGGCATATTGTAACCTGCAAATGGCACCATTTTAGCGCCCAGCGCTATGTGTTTATGTGTTAAAGCGGTATTTTTCATAACAGTTCAGTTGGGGCAAAAGTAATGAATTTGTTCGTTTTAAGGTTGAAATCTTGTAAGGTTGCAATGTTTCCCTTTGTGCGGAAAAGCAACACTTTAATAAAATATTATAGGAGATCCTGGTACAGCCCCACCAATTTATTCGTCACCTTATTAGCATCGTACTGGTCTTCTACCAGGCGGCGGGCATTTGCACCTACAGCTTTGCAATAGTCTTCGTCGGCTATGCAGCGTCTGATCGCTCTGAAAAATTCGTCGTGCGTGTTGGCGATAAGGATATTGACGCCATTTTTATAATTGATACCTTCAGCACCCAGCGTTGTTGAGATGATGCATTTCTGCATAGCCATACCTTCAACGATCTTAACCCGCATGCCGCCACCGGAAAGCAGCGGCACGATCATAATGGCCTTGCTATTGACAAATTCCAATGCGTTATCAACCTCGCCCTGGATAAATATCTTATCCAAAACCTCGTATTCATCAAATTCTTCAGGTATATCGTTACCTGCGACATAAAAGCGAGCCGGCAATTCGTCATTCTCTATATCATGCTGAAAAGCCTGCAAAAACCATTCTATTCCCTCGCGGTTAGGTGTCCAGTCGAGCGAACCGAGGAAGAACAGGCTTGGAAATTCTGTATTTTCCAAATTAGGCCGGTAATGCGAAAGTTCAACCCCTACAGGTACCACTTCAACTGGTATTTTTGCGCCATATTGTAAAAAAGTCGACTGGTCCTGCCCAGTGAAAACAGCAATGGCATCGAATTTATTCAATTGGTTCAACTCATATTTTTTGATGCGGCGCGACATCAGGTTAAGGTAGAATTTTTTAAAAGGGTCGTTCTTTTGCTGCGCCAGGCGCTCCCAAACCTGATGTTCAATATTATGTGCCCTGTATACGATCTTCGACCGGCAATTCTTTCGTACAGCGTCTACGTAGGGTGCAACAAATAATCCTTCGAACTGAATGATATCATAGGCTGCATTCCGAACTTCACCTATAAGCAGTCGTTCAAAATTCTGATCATAATAACGATGAACATTGTAGGCACTTTTGTTGAACGTGGTTAAAAAGCCTTCAAATAGCGAGATACTGATATCAATATCGTAAGACCGGTAGTTGATCTTGCTGAGGAGTTCATCAGGTTCAAGATCCTCATGCTGGTGCTGCTTTTTGGCATTTAGGGCTACCAGCGATACCTCATGCCCCAAATTGATCAATCCTCTGATGGTATTACCGACCACAATGGGGTATCCGCCATTTTGCGGGAACGGAATGCGATGCGTTAACAGGAGAATTTTCAAAGCTTATAGCTGGTTTTAACAAATGTATAAACCAGAAGCTGGTCATCAAAACAACTTTTAGAAAATACTTAGCTGGGGGTCCCTTACCTGGAAGGTTCGGCGGTGGTAGGGGCTGAATCCGATCTTCAAAATCGTATCCCGATGTTTTTTGGTTGGATATCCTTTGTTTTTCTCCCAATCGTATTCGGGATGTTCGGCGGCGATAGCCAGCATATAATCATCGCGATGGGTTTTGGCCAGTATGGATGCTGCAGCAATATTCAGGTATTTAGCGTCGCCGCCTACGATACATTGGTGCGGAAGTTGCTGATACCGGTTAAACCGATTGCCATCTATAGACAGGAAACCGGGTTTAAGTGTTAGTTTATCAACTGCACGATGCATTGCCAAAAAAGATGCATTCAGGATATTGATCTTATCAATCTCTTCATGATCAACCGAAGCCACTGCCCAGGCCAGCGCTTTTTTTTCGATGATGGTACGAAGTTGATAACGCATGCGCTCCGACACCTGTTTGGAGTCGTTAAGCTCTTTCAATTTAAATTTCGGGGGCAAAATTACGGCAGCTGCAAATACCGGTCCTGCAAGGCAACCCCGGCCGGCCTCGTCACATCCGGCCTCTATCAGTTCGTGTTGGTATTGCAATTGGAGCATGGTTCTCATTACTCAATTTGTTGAACCTCATCAGTTTTGCTAAAAAATTCTTAAAGTCAGCAGGGTAATATCATCAATAGGCTTTCCTTTAACGATCAGATTGAGGTGATCGAGCAGGGTTTGGTTGAATTTATCAGGTGAAAGTTCTCCATGACCGATGACAAAATCGAGTAATTTTTCCTCGTTCCATGTTTTGGTGACGGGTATATCGTAATCCATCAAACCATCCGTATAATTGAAAACCAGGCTACCCGGATCGATATAGATTTCGCCTTTATTCAGGAAGGGTAATTCGTCGAATGCACCGATCATTGTAGTGCCCAATTTGAGCGAAACTGCCTGTCCATTGGTATATAAAATTGAGGGGTTGTGGCCGGCATTGATATAAACCAGCTTGCGGGTTTTTTCGTTGTATTTTGCCACAAACAGGGTAATGAACCGCTCGCCTTTGGTATTCTTTACTACGATCTGGTTTAACCGCTGCACAATATTGGTCAGATCGTCTTCCACAGCTGCCCAGGCGCGCAAACTGGCCTGGAAATTCGCCATCAGCAGCGCTGCAGATATACCCTTGCCTGATACGTCGGCCACACACCATAAAAACTCGTTCTCGTTGACCCGGATAAAATCGAAATAGTCGCCACCTATATTCTGATGAGGGAAATACTTTGCACCGATCTCTACTGCCGTTTCTTTATGCAGGCGTATCGGAATCAGCATATTCTGCACCTCCTGGGCAAGTTCCATCTCGCGTTTAAATCGCTCCGACTCCATCCGTTCGCGGAATAGCTTCTTATTTTCGAGTGCTACCACAATAACGTTGATCAGCGTTTGAATAAAATTCAAATCGTTGCTGAGCATTTCATCGGTAGTATTGAAGTCGCCGATGAGCGCAAAAGCAATTGCTTTTGTTTTCTGGTAAAAGGGTATGAAGTAGTTGTATTTTTTTAGCAAACTGTCTTCCTGGTTTGCCAATGAGGTAAGTGAACGTGCCTTGCTGAGTTTTCGGCATGCCTGGTAAAGTGCTTTGGCACTTTCTTCTTCGCCGCCATAGCTGGATATACATACAAAAGTTCCTTCATGCTCTATCAAAAAGCGCAAACGACCTACCTGCAGGTAGTTTTGCATAATAACCTCCAGCATCTGTATCAATACAGGTGTTGAGATATTTTTGTTGATAGCGCGTGTAACTTCGAGTAGTGAGTTTAATTCCGACTGCCTTTTAAGCAGCAGGCGAATCAACTCATCCTCACCCGAAATTTCTTCAGTGTTTTGCATTCCAGTTAAGAAGATATCCAAATTAATGAATAAATTTTTTTAAATACGTGTACTTTGTGATTTTATATCAAAAGCATCGCGCATACCAACCGTCACTAAATTGAATGAATATACCATCAGCATGATAGCCAGGCCGGGTAAAATAGCCAGAAAAGCCGAGTTCATGATGATATAACCGTAATGTTCTTTGATCATACTGCCCCATGTTGGCATAGGTGGCTGTGCACCAAAACCCAAAAAGCTTAGACCGGCCTCCAGCAAAATGGCCGATGCAAAATTGGACGATGCCAGCACCAAAATTGGGCCAATGATATTTGGCAGGATATGGCGCCTGATGATCCGCGCATTATTGAAGCCCATAGCGCGGGCAGCTTCTACAAATTCGGTTTGTTTAAGGCTCATTACCTGTCCGCGTACCAAACGCCCTACCTCAACCCACATTGATAATCCAACCGCAATAAATATTTGCCAGAGACCTTTTCCTAAAGCAAAAGAAATGGCTATAACCAGCAATAATGCGGGCAATGCCCATAATATGTTCATTATCCAACTCAAAGAGGCATCAACCCATCCTCCAAAATAACCGGCCAATGAACCAACTAATATACCCAGCAATAAACTGATGATCACCGACACAAAGCCTACCGCCAGTGACACCCTCGCACCAAGGATGAGCCTGCTGAGCAGATCTCGGCCATGAACATCGGTACCCAACCAAAACCGCCGTTTAATGATTTGTTCCTGGATAATTTGTTTATAGATTAAAGACAATTGTGGATCTGAAAGCCCGAAAATTAGTTTCTTACCTGTGCATAAAGTAACCGAGGCCTTATTGCCGTCATAAACTGGTTTTGCTCCATATGCAACTTCAAATACATTATAAGACGATTTGATCGGCCTGTCTTCATCGCCAACATATTCATCCAACAAAATAGAATCTTTGAAAAAACGGTAGCTGGTAATGGGAACATCATTATAAAAAGAGGGTTGCCCGAAAAGCATTTTTGAGAAAATACCCAGCGTATCAATAGGGGCATTAAGCCTGATACGTAACATCGTAAATTCTGAACCGGGTTTTTTAATTCCCAGCTGTATGGTCATATTGTTGGCCAGGGGTGTTGCATCAGGCATCACCAGGTAACCCAAAGTGGCGATCAAAGCCGAAAAAGCGATGAAAACAAGTCCGGCAAGAGCAATTTTATTACGCTTAAACGCCTTCCAGGTTCGCTGTGATGGGGTTAGTTCGGCCAAGTTATTACAGATCAGTTTGGCTAAATATCGCTTATTTTAGGTGGAAAGGCAATGTTTAAATAACAAAACAATTATCCCTAGCGCACTACCCTGCCTTTCCATTCGTATTTCCTGGTGTTACCAACCAGCCCGATATAAACAAAATAAATAACGTGGATAGGTATAAGCAGCAGTAGGAATACCAACAATGCCTGTCGCTTTAAAAACCCGGTTATTGGCCACAGGAAAGCCAGCTCGAATAGGTACTTCAATAAAAACTGAAGTAAAAAAAGCTTTAAAAAATACAGGCTAAAAAATGCCAGACCGGCATTCACCAGGAAGGATACATTAAATAACCAGATGCTTACGGCCAAAGCAACGATCTTTTTGTCTTTATACTGTACCGACTTAGAGGCCCAGCGACGCCGCTGACTAAGAAAGGAATGCAGGTTGGGTTTAGCATGTGTATAAACGATGGCGTCCTGGTGTTTCAAAAACCCAATCTGGCCGGGATATTTCAGGGCGACTTTTTGAAGCAATAATTCATCATCGCCTGAAGCCAGGTTATCGATTCCGGTAAAACCCCCAACTTCATAAAAAACATCTTTTCTGTAAGCCAGGTTGGCCCCATTACAGGTTGATGCCCTTTTATTGCCTATAAATGAAGCGCCGATGCCTATCAGATAGGCAAACTCCAGTGTCTGCAATAATTCAAAGAAACTCTTTTCCTGAAAATATGCTACCGGAGATGATATCATTACCAGGTTATTTGTTTCATAATACGCTACCACAGCAGATAACCATTTACTGCCCATGCGGCAATCGGCATCTGTGGCGATCATCAGCACGCCGGTCGATTGTGCTATTGCCGTTGCAATAGCTTTCTTTTTATACGAATTAAGTGGCTGATCTTCGTTCAACTGCACCAATTGCACACCCTGGTTGGCATAGCTTCGTATAATTTCGGCTGTGTTATCAGTAGAATGATCATCTACAATAATGATCTCTGTAAGTTCTTTTGGGTAATCCTGAGCCAGTATATCGTCAATAGTAGCACGTATATTTTGCTCTTCGTTACGGGCGGCGATCAAAACCGTAATAGGGGTTTTAAATTTGCCGGTATAATTTCCCGGGCGCACCAGACCAGCCCATCCTTTAATAAAATAGATGAGCAACAACAGGTAAATACCTGTGAGCAATAGTGTAAGAATACTAAGAAGCGCGGTCAAAGAATCGGAGTTTTAAGACAAATACTGAGCCTAATATAGCAGGAACAATGAGGTTTATAAACCAAATAGATGACACTGCCGCCATAACAGCTAAATTTTGAGTGGTAATATAGACGAAAAAAGTAGTAGCAGTATAGTTACGCACTACGATATCAAAAAGATCGAGCGAAGGTAATGCCGATTGGATGAAGAACAAAATAAATACCATCATCATCATCTGAAAGACCGGCATTTCAGGCATCAGCAAATGTATCACCAGGTAATATTGGAAGGAAAATACAAAGAAACGCGTCATGCAAAACCACATGATATTGAGCAGCTCCTGCGTACGGTAACGATCCAGAATATCAAAAAACCGATGATACTTTTTCAGGTATTTGATACGATTAAGGAGCGTTGCCAACCATCCGATATTAAAATAGAAGATCAGTAGTAAAATAATAAAACCTACCGCTGCTAAAGTAAGCGACAGGGAAATAACAATATTGAGCTGCAGGTAGGTAAACATAAACCATATCAATGCAGCCAGCCCAAGGGTATTGGTAATCACATTTTGGCCAAATGACCCTACGGCCATGGCAAAAACTCCATGAATTCGTTTCCTGCCGGGTAAAAACATTACCCTGCCACCATATTCTCCGATACGATTCGGTGTAAAAACAGCCCAGGTGAGCCCGCAAAACACCGCCTCGACAGCCTCCCAGTTGCTCATTTTACTAAGCTCGCGGGCAATATATTTCCATTTAAGTGCCTCTGTGAGCCAGTTAGTAAACATCAAAAGCACTACGCAGGTCATCACGATCCATGCACGCCGGTGATCAATGGCAGAGAGTAGTTTTTCGAACTGCTTTAAATTATCATTATTGCTTACCCGGCGATATATGATCGCAAACGCTAAAACGAGTATGGCAGCTTTTAGCGAATAAGAGAGCAGTTTTTTTGCAGCAGCGGTCAACAGACAAAATTTCTGCAATGTTACGAAATGTTGATGGTTGATGGTTCATAGATCAATGCAGAAAATTGGCGAATACCTGCTTTACCATGATCTATGAACCATCTACCAGAAACTACTTCAATCTCGGTTTGAGGAATGCGAGGGTGTTTTCATAGGCATCTTTAGTTGCCGCACTATCATAAATAGGGTTGCTAGGGTTGGCAAACCCGTGATCTGCTTCATACTGGTGCAGGTATAATTTTTTTCCTACTGCTTTCATATCTGCATCAAATTTAGCCACCACTTTGGGGTTTATCCAGCCATCTTTGTTTGCAAAATTCCCTAATACATCGCTGTGAAGTGCCTTTAATTTGTTCACATCCTGTTCGGGCATGCCATAATACATTACCGTGGCCACACTTTGTTTTCCGGTTAGTAAAGCAGTTTGCAGGCTCCATCCACCGCCAAAACACCAGCCGATGGTAGCAATACGTGCCTGCGGACCAACGTGAGCAATTGCGCCTTTTATAATGGCCACTGCACGGTCTTCTTTAACTGCCTGCATATATTTACCGGCATCCTCGCGGGTACTGGCAACTTTGCCGTCGTAAAGGTCAAGGTCCAACACGTTAACATCCCCCAGGTCAGTGTAAAGTTTTTCCGATTCATGTTTTACGAAATCATTCAAACCCCACCACTCATGGATCACGAAAAGCCAGTTTTTGGTTGGTTTTTTTGCTTTAAATTCAAATCCATTTGCCGTTGTTCCGTCAGCCAGTGTGTAAGTAATAGCTTTTCCGATGCTGCTTTGAAAATGATAAGGCCTTGGATTTGCATGCGCCATCACAAATTTTTTGTCGGATGCCAGCATGGCAAACTGCTTTGTTGAAGATGGCTTTGCACAACAAGCCATTTTGCTTTGCGAGAAGGCGCATAATGTGCCAAATGTCAATAAAGTAATGAATACTAATTTTTTCATGGTTAATATGTTTGGTTTCAATTAATGGCGCTTGTAGAATAATTGACGAAGATGATGATAATTCTACTCAACCACTTACCACTGAAATAAAGTATTACGAAGATTTGGCAAGAAGGTAAAAATAGACCACGAGAAAGCTTCCGGATTTACTATCGTCGCCTCACCCTCAACCCCTCTGCCGGGGAGAGGAGCTTTTAATTCCGTTTCATTCCTAAATCCCTCTTCCCGACTCTTGGACCTATGCGGACTTCTATTTCAAAATTTCGCGGATATCCTCCGCCGACAGGGACTTGATAAAGCTTTCCTCTGTGGTGATCAGCGACTGCGCTACCTTAAGTTTCCGCTGCTGCAGGGCCACTATTTTTTCTTCTACCGTATCTTTGGTGATAAACTTGTAAATGAATACATTTTTGGTTTGCCCGATGCGATGCGTACGGTCAATTGCCTGCTGTTCAACTGCAGGGTTCCACCAGGGGTCGAGGATAAATACATAATCGGCTTCGGTCAGGTTCAGCCCCACACCACCCGCTTTGATAGAGATGAGGAATACCCTTGTTTTTTCGTCCTCCTGGAATTTTTTAACCACATCGCCCCTGTTTTGGGTGCTTCCGTCAAGGTATACAAAGGGGATACCCTCATGGTTGAAATGATCGCGGTATATGTTCAGCTGTTTTACAAATTGTGAGAAAATAAGAACTTTATGTCCGCCTTCCAATACGTTGGCCAGGGTGTGTACCACATTCTCAAATTTGCCTGAATCACCTTCGTATTGCTCATCGATCATCGCCGGATGGTTAGCTATTTGCCGCAGCTTGATCAGGCCCTGCAAAACCTGCATTTGTGCCTGGGCATAGGTACCATCTTCTATACTACGCAAAAGTTCGTTGCGGTATTCCGATTTTACCTTTTCGTACACATTTGCCTGCTCATCGCTCATTTTGCAATAGAACAAATTCTCGGTTTTAGGTGGAAGTTCGGTTGCTACCTGCTCTTTGGTGCGGCGCAGCACAAAAGGTTTTATCAATGCCTGCAGTCGCCTGGCTTTTTCCTCATCTTTTTTCTTTTCTATCGGCGTTACAAACTCGTTTAAAAAGAATTGCTGGCTTCCCAATAGGCCCGGGTTAATGAACGACATCTGTGTCCATAGGTCATTCACTGAATTCTCTACCGGCGTTCCGCTCAGAATAAGTTTATAACGCGATTTTAATTGCTTTACTGCCTGATATGATTTTGACGATGGGTTTTTGATATTCTGACTTTCATCGAGGATGATGTACTCAAAAAAATAATCTTTAAGCAGGTCGATATCAATGCGGGTAATGCCATAGGTGGTGATCACCACATCATAATTGGTAAAAACTTCCGGAGATTTATACCTGAAAGTACCGGTATGCACCATGATACGCAGCTTCGGCGCAAATTTTTTGGCCTCATTCAACCAATTATAGATCAATGAAGTTGGCATGATGATAAGCGAAGTGCTTTTACTTCCTGTATCTTCAATTTCTTCTTTATGCTTTTGTAGCAGCGCCAGCGTTTGAATGGTCTTTCCTAATCCCATATCATCCGCAAGGCAACCTCCAAAATGGTATTGCTGTAAAAAATGGAACCAATTGAAACCTGCTTGTTGATATGGCCTCAAATGCCCCTTGAAATGATGAGGCAAAGTAATATCGCCAACCTCTTCAAATTCGCTTAGTTTCTGAAGTTTGCGGCTCATGGTGACTCCGGCCAACTCGCCTTCGGCAAGTTCGTTCACCAGGCCGATATGATGCCGGCGTAATCTTATATCCTGATTGCCTTCCGAAAAGTGCAGCAGATTGCCGTATTGCGAGAACCACTTTTCTGGTATTACAGCAATTTCGCCGTTAGGAAGCGTAAATTCCTTTTTATGGTTTAGTATATGGTTTTTAAGCTGGATAAAAGGAATCTTATAAGGACCGAAATAAACCACGGCATAAATATCGAACCAGTCGTTGTTTTCCCTCACTTCCACATCGATCTTACTGCTGCCAAAAAGGTATTTCTTTTGCCCTTCGGGCTGCTCGATCTCGAAGCCGGCGTTGATCAATTCTTCATGATGCTGGTTAAGCCATTCGAAAATTGATAATGAGCGATCTGTTTCATCTTCTGCATGAGCCACTTCGAGATTTTGAAACAAGCTGGAAACTATCTGCAATCCCAATTCTTCCAAATGAAGCAGTTTGCCTTTTTCCCAGGTTACCGATCTTTTAATGCGATGAAATAAAAAATTATCGCCGTTCTGCTCCATTCTTACCGATACATGCCGGCCGTCGCCATAAGGGAAAATATAACCGGCATAACGAAAGCAAAGCTGCAGCTGTGATGTTCCACCTTCAACATAAATCGGTTTCAAAATAGGCGTAGCCTCGTATTTTTCGGTGTTAATGGTAAAGCCTTCAGCGTAAACTTTATGCTTTTCGATCAGCGGCGCCACAAATTTTTCGAAATAAGGGAGTTCGGATGAACGAGGGATGGCGATATATCTTTTATTCAAAAAAGGGACCAGCTTTTTACCCTCTATTTCTTTGTCGAAATAATATAAGGTATCATCCAGTAACATCCAGGCGGGTTGGTTGCAAATGATCTCTGCATTCTTGAACATGAACTCGATGCGCATGCCCTGGTATTTGATGGTAGGGAAATACCTGATCTCGGTTTCATCCCGTCTGAAGTGGAATAGTACCGATGCAGGCTCGGTGGCTATTTGCAGCCTGCGTTCTGCGGGATAGCCCTCCTTGCTCATGGCATAAACTTGTTTCAGGTTTAGCAAGAGCAAGGCCTCGGCCATGCGCTTTTCAATTTTAGGGCGTATAGCTTCGAACAACTGATCATTGAAAACTTTCCCAAAAAACTCAAACGGGCGGATAGGCTTTTTATAATAACGTTTAATGATGTTTCCCTGCTCAATTTCCTCCAGGTATTTGATCAGTTTAAAATCGGTCTCATCCAGGTATTGGCTGAACTCTTTGGCAGTATTGGAAAAAAGACGCTGGTAGGTAAGTGAAAATTCCCCGTTGGGATTTAGCTGAACGATATGCGGCTCGATCAAAAAACCGAGATATTCATGCCGGCAAACGGCGTAAATCACCTGGCAGGGTTTTGAACTATCAACGCGTAACATCTGGTATAAAAAAAATTATAGAGAAGTTACGAAGAAGAAAAAATTCAAACCTAAACAGTTTTCTCAGTAATAAAAAGGGTTTGGGGTTAAATAATTGTTAACAGTGGATCCATAGGTTAGCAAAGTATAAACTACCCCTGATCAATAAGCCTACTGTATCAAAAATTTACTTAGCTATTGGAAGCCTTTTAACTTTAGGAAGACCAACCTTACGAAGCATTTCGTTGGCGTTATCAACTTTATCTTGAAATAATGGAAGCTCCTTATATTTCTCCAGCGAATTGTCAATAACAACCACCGGGGCTTTTCTTTTATTAAGTTCCTCTATATTCATCATGTAAATTTAATGTTTTTTTCGTTTCGCAAGAAAAGCTGCATATTCAATTTCGGGCTCGAAAATTTCCCACTCAGAATTTATAAGGCCGTAAATATCAAAGTCCGCCCTGATTTCATTTAAATATTTTGAAATACCCATCCTGTAAAGCCTGGTTCGGGCTTTGGTACTCCCGGTAGCATAAACGAACACGCCAGGATATTTGTCTGTAAAAGCAAACACAGTTGCGACAACACTGGCCAACACTTTCTCACTATCTCCATTATTTGAAATTGATAAATCATTTACATTACCTGTGTTCAGATCTTTATCTCCAAACGCAAGATTATAAAGGCCTTTCAAATTAGTTTCGCTGTACTTTACTATTTTAGGAATAGCCCCTTTGGGACCAAGGCTTATAAATTCAAAAACCAATAATGATTGTTCAGCCTTTAACGGATATCGTTCGAGGTTCATTGATGATAGATTTAGGTAATTATTTAGCGTTCAAAAAGTATTATATCTCCACCTCGCCCTCAAACACCCTAACCGCTGGCCCCTCCAAAAATATATTGGTAAAATGCTGCCCATCATTCGTTTCAAAACGAATATTAAGGTCTCCCCCCAAAACTTTTACCGGCGTTTCAATCTTTCCGCTTTTACCAAAGTGACTGGCCATTGCTAGTGCAACGGCTGTAACCCCGGTACCACAGGCATAGGTCTCATCTTCCACACCGCGTTCAAAGGTTCGGACAAAGTAACCCTGATCAAGTGGTTCAACAAAATTAATATTGATACCATGCTGCTTATAGATAGCATTGTTTCGAATGGCATAACCATCGTGGTAAACGTCTTTTTCTTTCAGGCCGCTAACCAATTGGACGTAGTGTGGTGATCCGGTATTCAGAACATAGGCTTCCCCATCTCTATTGATATCATTTACGTCAATCATCTGCAGGCTCACCCAATCGCCAGATGCTGAAATTTTGGCATGATGAGGCCCATCAACTGCCAAAAAATTCGTTTCAGTGTCAATAATTCCAAGGTATTTGGCAAATGCTACGATGCAACGCCCGCCATTGCCACACATACTGCTTGGCTGCCCATCAGCATTATAATACACCATCTCGAAATCGTAGCCTGTTTTATCCTGCAAAAACATGATGCCATCACCACCAATCCCGAACCTGCGATCGCATAAACGGGCAATAAGCTTCGTATCATGGTGATTTACAGCATTTTTGCGGTTATCAACCATGATAAAATCATTGCCTGCGCCCTGGTATTTATAAAAATTAAGTTTCAACTTTAATGTTTGATTTTACCCGATATAGTACAAAGGAACGATAAGTAGCAGTATTACAGAAACCCCCGCCGCATTTTATTTAACAAAATTTAACAATATTACTTATAACTTACCATTGACGATTACGTCTATATGGTATTAAATTTGAAGTCTATATCTTACCAAAGATTAAACATTTAAAAAGAGATTAATTAATTTGATAAATTCCTTCCCGCTAAATGATCGGGAGATAGTTTTTAAAACCATTAAAAAAAACAGATCAGAGAAAATGAAAAAGTTTGGTTTAACAGTACTAACCGCCTTCCTGGGTGGTGCTCTGGCGCTAAGTGCCTACAAAGTGATCGAGAATAAGTACGCGAGCGGTATGAGCCTCGACGAGAAACAAAAAGTTTATTTTGCCAATAACCCTTTGCCGCCATCTAATGTTTCATCGGCTGGTGAAGTTGACCTTACCCAGGCTGCTGCCGAAGTTACTCCGGCGGTAGTCTATATCCGTACCACTTATGCCAGCCAGGAAAACAGCGGGCAAGACCAGATGCAGCAATTATTTGGCGACATGTTTGGTCAGCGCATGGCCCCTCAGGGTCCGCAAATGGCATCAGGCTCGGGTGTGATCATTTCTCCTGATGGTTATATTGTTACCAACAACCACGTGGTAACCAAGGCCGAAAAGATAGAAGTAGTGACCAACGATCACCATCACTACAACGCGAAAGTGATTGGTACCGACCCAAATACCGACCTTGCCCTGATCAAGATCAGCGGCAATAATCTGCCGATCGTTAAATTCGGTAACTCTGATGCAGTAAAAGTAGGCGAATGGGTACTTGCTGTTGGTAACCCCTTCCGCTTAACTTCTACCGTAACAGCCGGTATAGTAAGCGCTAAAGGTCGTAATATCAATATTATCGGACACGAAGATCAGGATCAGGGACAAGATCAGATCACCCCTTTTGGTCGTATGCATGTACAACGTCAGGGTGCACCAAAGGTGAATTCTGGTATTGAATCCTTTATCCAAACCGACGCTGCCATCAACCCTGGAAACAGCGGTGGCGCTCTGGTAAACTCAAGAGGCGAACTGATCGGTATCAATGCTGCTATTGCTTCTCAAACCGGTTCATATGAAGGATATGGCTTTGCTATACCTATCAACTTGGCCCGCAAAGTATTGAACGATATTGAAAAATATGGTGCGGTTAAACGCGGTTACCTTGGTGTAAGCTTTAAGGAGCTGGATCAGGATCAGGCCGATGCTTTACATATCAGCCAATCAACCGGCCTGTACGTTGATGTGGTTGCTGCAAACAGCGGTGCCGAACAAGCTGGTTTGAAGCATGGCGATATCATTACCAAAGTTAATGGCAAAACCGTTTATGAATCATCTGACCTGCAGGAACCAGTAGCACGATTGGCTCCAGGCGATAAAATAGACCTGAGTGTATTACATGACGGCAGTGAAAGAAATGTTTCTGTAACACTGAAAGCTGATGCCGGCAACCTGACCCGCAGCACTGCCATGACCAAATCGGCGGAAGAGTTGTATAATAAACTTGGTGCAAGCTTTAAACAACTTACCGCTGCTGAAAAAGCTAAATTCCACGTTACTCATGGTGTGCTGGTAACTCAGGTGCGTCCGGGCTTGTTATTTGATGAAACCCAGATCCCTGTAGGCTCTGTAATAACAGCCATTAACAGGCAACCGATAAACAGCACCGAAGATATTGGTAACGCTATTGGTGCCTCTAAAAACGGTAGCCTGAGCATTTCTGGCGTGCTGCCTGATGGTACAACATTTAACAACATGTTCAGCAACGGCGATCAATAATAATTTTGATCAAATTGTATAACAAAAGCCCGGCTATCCAGCCGGGTTTTTTGTTTTGGTAAACCAGGAAAAGACGCTATTGTACATGAGGCGAAATTCCCCTTCAAGCTTTACAATTACATTACTTATCAAATTTTTAAAGATGATTTGATTTAATAACTTCGTTGTATAAAACCTCCTTTTAAAACCAACCCATAAAACATGAAAAAAATACTTTTTTACCTGGCGGCATTCCTATTAGCCGGAACCAGCCAGGCACAGTCGTTAAAACTACCAGCCTTAAGCACCACCCAAACTATTGAACAGGAGCTGGGACTGGGTAAGATCACGCTCACCTATTCGCGGCCCGATATCCGCGGGCGTAAAATTTTTGGAGGCCTTGAGCCCTGGGGCACCGTTTGGCGTACTGGTGCAAATGCAGCTACAACCATCAAATTTACCGACGATGTAACCATTGAAGGCAATAAAGTTCCGGCAGGCGAATACGGGCTCTTTTCAATCCCGGGTCAGGACGAATGGACAGTTATCCTTAATAAAACTGCAAACCAATGGGGAGCTTATGATTATAAAGCCGCCGATGATTTGTTGCGATTTAAAGTAAAAACTATCAATCATGCCGATCCACTTGAGACATTGACTTTCCAATTTAATAATGTAGATCAAACGAAAGCCGAACTGGAACTCCGCTGGGAAAAGATCTCTTTCTCATTTCATATAAGCGTTGATCCGGATGCAAAGGTGATGGCTGATATTGACCGCATCATGAACAAGGACAGCAAGCCTTATTTTAATGCTGCTTTGTATTACTACCAAAACAATAAAGACCTGAAAAAGGCCCTGGAATGGATCAGCACTGCCGAAAAAGCAGACCCCAAAGCTCCTTATTTGAAAGTGTGGAAAGCACGTATTCAATTAAAATCGGGCGACAAAGCAGGTGCTTTAGCTACAGCTACCGAAGGTGTAAAACTGGCTCACGAACAAAATGACGCTGAATATGAGCGCCTTAACCAGGCCGTTGTTGATCAGGCAAAAAATTAAGCGCGTTGCGGTTGGCGCTTGGCGAAGTGTTAAGAAGAATGCGAAGTGCGGAGTGCCAAATGCGGAATGATCAATGACCTGAAGGCTTTTGAAGTGAATCAGGCGGTTTTTGATCAAGCAAAAAAGTAAGCGAGTTCGGAATGCGGAATGATCAACGACAAAAAGCCTTACGAAGTTTCTTAAACTTCGTAAGGCTTTTTGTTTGGAATCACCAAATTCAATAGCCCGGCAATAATGATCACCAGAAAACAACCTATAGCATTTAGCCAGAGATAGGCGATCTGGTTGGTGAGGCCCATCCAGATAATGATCAGTTCAGTGATCACTGCCGCGATAAATACGGAGTTTCCTCGAACTCTTTTCAGATAAAAAGCTACTACAAATACACCCAGTATCGTTCCATAAATATAGGATCCCAGTTGGTTGACCGCCTCCAGCAAGTTGCCCATTTTACCGGCATACAGGGCCATGCCTATACAAACCAATCCCCAGAAAACGGTTGCTGCCCGGGATACATTCAGATAGTTTTGATCGGAGCCGGAGGGGTTAATGATGCGTTTGTAGATATCAACTACAGTGGTTGATGCCAGTGAATTGAGCGCGCTGGCTGTAGAACCCATAGAGGCGAGGAATACAATGGCGATCAACAGACCGATCAATCCCCTTGGTAAATTATGCGTCACAAAATTGAGGAACACGTAATTGGTATCATTACTTGCGTCGCTTTTGCTATCGGTCTTTTTGATGATCGTTATTGCTTTACTCCGTATCGCTGTTTGAATTGAATCGGCACGTTTTACTGCGACCAGATCAGATTGCGATCTGTTACCTGTTAAATAAGCATCAGTAGCCAGCCTTTTTTGTTGGAATGCATCCGTATATTGTTTTTCGAGCTTGTTGTACTCGGTAGCATACACGCTTTGTTTTACCTGCTGCTCTTCATATTTATTAAAAAACAACGGCGGCTGATTGAACTGGTAAAATACAAACACCAGAACCCCAATCAACAGGATCAAAAACTGCATCGGTATTTTGATCAACCCGTTCATGATCAGGCCAAGCCGGCTCTGGCCTATTGAACTCCCTGTCAGATAGCGCCCTACCTGGCTTTGATCGGTTCCGAAATAAGATAATTGCAAAAAGAAACCGCCGATGAGTCCGCTCCAAACCGTATAGCGGTTATTAAGATCAAATTTCCAGTCGATCACATTCATCTTGCCCAACTTTCCCGCAAGATTCAGCGCTTTTCCGAATCCTACCCCTGCCGGCAGCAAATGAACCACCAGTACTCCGGCAACAAACATCCCCAGAAAAATTATACTCATTTGCAGCAACTGAGTATAGGAAACTGCCTTGGTGCCCCCATAAACGGTATAAAAAATCACCAGTCCGCCAATAAAAAGCGTGGTATAAACAACATTGATATTGAGTATGGCCGATAAGATGATGGATGGCGCATAAATGGTGATACCTGTTGACAGGCCTCTTTGAACCAGGAATAAAAATGCTGTCAGCGCGCGGGTTTTTAAGTCGAAACGCTGCTCAAGAAACTCATAGGCAGTATACACCTTTAGCCGGCTGAATATGGGCACAAACGTTATGCAGAGTACGATCATGGCCAGGGGCAGACCAAAGTAAAATTGCACAAAACGCATCCCATCCGAAAAAGCCTGGCCCGGTGCTGATAAAAAGGTAATGGCGCTGGCCTGCGTAGCCATAACCGATAACCCAACGGTATACCAGGGCATAGAGCGGCTGCCCATCAAAAACTGATCGATATTTTGCTGCTTACCGCTTTTCCAGATGCCGTATGCAACGATACCAAAAAGCGTAAGACCTAATACGATCCAGTCGATCAAACTCATTTTATAAAGCTATATGATAATAGACTAAAGCTGCGAGATATCTTCAGCCTTGTTTAGATGGGTAATTTAGTTGAAATTTTCGAAAACGCTTACTGTAATGCAATGGTGATAGCCCAAAAGGCTAAAACTAAAAAAACCAGCCATACGATAACGATACCGTAAAACTGGTTCCAGCTTTTTATGAATGAGGGCAGGTCGGGATCAGCGATCCTCACGGCCCCTTACAAATACATTTAAAAACAGGGCTGCGGCTAACAGTCCTAACAAACCTCCAACCGGGATCCATACCCAGCTTACATCCAGTACCCAGCCGGTGAACAGGCCAGCTACCAATGCTACCAGGTAATAAAGATTATTGATGCTTTTTTCTTTTCCTTCGTGTGAGTGTGCCATGATAAACAAATTTCGACCCTGCAAAAGTAATTGTTTATATGATGTACTGCAAGAGAATAAATTAAATACAAAAACACAGCGCTAAACCAGGCTAAACAATGCCGGAATATTGATTTTAAAACTTTACGACCGTTAAACTGTTGCCCAGAGGCTAACATGAAGGTATTGTATCGTTGTTTATTTCTTTTCGTAATTGTGTTGTCCTGCGTTTATGGTAGAAATGCCGAAGCGCAGGACCGCCATTGGCGTCGTTTGCTTCCTCTGGCCGACAACGATTATGTAGTCAAAATAAGCCGTAGCGATTCAGTAATTGCCGGGACAGATCTTTCTGATGTAGCTGCGGGTATATTCAGTAAAAAGAAAGCGCGAAAGGTTAAAAGTGATACCATCACTTCCAAACCTGTATTTTCATACATTCCGGCTATCGGGTACACACTAGAGACCAAACTAGCGGTAACTTTAACTGGCAACGTTGCCTTTCGGACTGATTCGCTGGCACACATATCAACCATTACTTCCAATATTGGTTACTCGCAGAATAAGCAATTTACCTTTCCTATCCAGTCGGAGATATGGACCCCTGATAATTCATTCAGCCTGGTTGGCGACTACCGATTTTACAAATACCCACAGAGCACTTTCGGCCTGGGGAGTAATTCAAATATCAAAAATGAAGATCCCATGGATTATATCTATTTCCGCTTCCAGGAGATGGTGCTGAAAAACATAAGCGGAGGCTTGTTTGCAGGCGTGGGTTATATCATCGATTATCATAATCATATCACACAAAAAGGCAATCTTAACGGCAATCTGCCTGACTATACCACTTATGGACCGGAGAGCCATTCTGTTTCTTCGGGATTTAGCCTTCAGGTATTATTCGACAATCGTGAAAACTCGATCTATCCGGACAAAGGCTTCTATGCCTCGATGCAATACCGTGATAACATAAAAACACTGGGCAGTACCGCCAACTGGAGTTCGGTGATCATCGACCTCAGGCAATATTTCAAGTTCCCGGCAAGTACTGATAATGTTTTGGCTATCTGGAGCTATGATTGGCTGACGCTCAGCGGCAAGCCTCCTTACCTCGATCTGCCTGCCACTGGTTGGGACCCTTATGCCAGTACCGGACGGGGCTATATACAGGGACGATTCCGCGGGGCTCAGGAAGTTTATGCTGAAGCCGAATACCGTTTTAACATAAGCCATAGCGGACTTTTTGGAGGTGTTGTGTTCGGTAATGCACAAAGTTTTTCAGCGGCACCGGGTACGCAGCTCCAGTCGGTTCAACCCGGCTATGGCTTAGGTGTCCGTATCAAACTCAATAAACTAAGCAAAACCAATGTGGCGATCGATTACGGCTTTGGGCGCCAGGGATCCGGGGGCTTGTTTATTAATGTGGGTGAACTCTTCTAAAACACGATTTTGGGATTTAATGGATCAAATGGATAGGTATTAAGCTTTTAAATAGATAATGGAGGCGCTAAACATCTTTTCCAATCCCCCCAATCCTACTATTGTGTCCTAGTTATTAGGTTAACAAACAACCGGTATGCTCCCGGTACGCCAGCAGGGAGCTGGCGGAAGAACGAAAGTGAGGTATAAATAAATCTTCCCTTTCCATAATTTGTGCTGAGCAATGAGCCATCTTTATCAGCTTCACCCGGATCTGCCATTTGCAATACGCGATGATATTGCGGGTCGGCGTCTTTGGTAAAATAGAGGCCACGTTCCTGTATCCAGCCATCAAAATCATTTTGGGTGATCTTATTCGGGTAGTTCAATACCGGGTTATTAGGGTCGAGGATATTCACTTTAGCGGTTTCGTCCGTTACCCGCTCGTTCACTACGCTGAAAGGATATGGACCGATCTGCCGTGTTACCAGTCCGGAATTGTTATTGTACTGCACCACCAGGTTGCCCCCATTTTTAACGTAGTCTAATAGTTTAGCTTGCTCCACGGCCAAACGTGGTTTCACATTATAGGCCCTCACACCTACTACAATGGCATCATAAGCTGACAGGTCGCTGCTTTCGATCTCACTTTCCGTCAACAGGTGGACATCATAGCCCACCTGCCGCAGCGCGTCCGGCACCAGGTCGCCGGCACCCATGATATAACCGATCTTTTTACCAGCGATCTTCAGATCGAGCTGCAGCAATTTGGCTTTGGCCTGCGGGAAGATGGTGATATTAGGTATGTGGTTATATTGGATTGAAAGGATGCTATTGTTGAACGTTTCCTGGTAACCGTTTACAGATACTTCGGCTTCAATTGCGCTGGTTTGCGACTGGCTTCCTGTAGGGTTCAGCGTAAAATTTTCGTTCCACTCATCGCCCTTCTTTTTACCTGTAAAAGCTACACTGGCCGGACTAATATTCCAACCCGCAGGAACTTTAAGCCTGATAGTGCCCGTTGCGCCATCTTTAAAACTCTGCAACTTAACCGCTATATGCTGAGGTTGCTGGGAGTTAAAAATATAAATCGCGTTTTGGATATTGGCGGTTACGGGTGGTGCGATGACCAATGGTTGATATAATTCGCCTTTGGCGGGATCGGTGTATTTGTATTGGATAGGGCGGTCATATAAAATCTCTTTTCCATTTACATTAAACCAAAATGTTATTTTAGGTTTATCAGGGTTTTCGGGATTTCCAGCTTCATAAAAGCCTGGGACAAGATAAGACCCTATACTGTGAGATTTTTCCAGCCAATAAGGCTGCGTAGTTTTTTCAGCTAAAATGAGATTACTAAAATTTTGCAATTGGTTTATTTGGATCGCCGCCCGATCGACAAATTCATGTTTATTGCCAACTATATGGTCATCGGTACCCCAGCGAGCGATGATGCTTTTAAGTTTTATTGGAACATTAAAATGCATTATTACCTGCGAATTAATTCTAATTGTATCGCCCAATGCAGTTCCTGCTTCCGGTGCATAACTTTCAAACCATAACCCCGCACAAGCGGCAATCAAATCAGCAGTACCTTTTAACTTTTGCTGCTTCCAATACTCATCGCTAATCTTTTCCACCTGCCCATATATTTTTACCAGAGCCTCCACCGACTTCTCCGGATGATTCACATCAAAACTTTGTTGGACGGCTTCTACCTCTTTTCCGATTTGCTCACCACCATCAACGCGGCTCCAACTGGTGTTAACCCCATCCATCAGGTCATCCTTCGGTGCATCACCCAAAATAGTTTTGAAATATTCAAAGGCATCACCTCTTTGCCTTGCCGAGCCAAAACCCTGGGTTTTGTGGTTCGAGCGGCTTTCGGCTGCCAGTTCTCCATAGCCTTTGCCAAGGATAGGATTATAAACTCCTACATTCACCTTAAACTGATCGGGTGCTGTGGTATTGGTGCTGCCAAAATTAAAGGTGTTCCACATCAGCCGTTTGGGCTGCCATACTTGTACATATTTTAATTGTTCAGGGAAACGATTCGGGTCGGCAGCCGCGCTAAAAGCTTCTTGGGCCAGCATGGCCGATGCGGTATGGTTACCATGGCCACCTTCACCTGTGGTAGGGAAGCGGCAAATGATCACATCCGGCCTGAACCTGCGGATCACCCAAACTACATCACCCAATACCTGCTCCTTGTTCCAAAAATCCAGCGTTTCTTTTGGCCCTTTTGAAAAACCAAAGTCGATGGCCCGGGTAAAAAACTGTTCGGCACCGTCAACCTTGCGCGCAGCTAAAAGTTCCTGGGTGCGTACCAGGCCCAGCAATTCGCCCTGTTCATTGCCGATCAGGTTCTGACCGCCATCGCCACGGGTGATCGATAGATAACCGGTACGGTAATGCTTTTCCTGCGCCAGGTAGGCCAGCAGGCGGGTATTTTCATCGTCGGGGTGGGCGGCTACATACAGCACGCTGCCTAAAACATCCAGCTTTTTCAGGTTTTGTTCTATGGTACCTATATCCTGCGGTGGATTGGTTTGGGCAAACAGAGCAAAAGGCGCCAAAAACAAGGTCAAAATAACAAGCAGATTTTTCATAGTCGACTGAATTGCCGGGGTTTTAATAGCCACGAACAGCTTTCAAAGGTAAAATAATTGTTCCATGAAAGTTTGCTATGAACAATCGCCTGAGATAGGTTTTTTACCCGGTACCGGTAGCAACTTTACATTTCTATAACAAAACTGGTATTGGAGTAATCAATCGATTGATTAAATTTGCCGCTGTTAAATAACCATGGAAAAAGAAAAAATAGACAAAAAGGATCATATCCTTGATGTAGCGGAGCGTGTGTTTTCGGAACTTGGATTTGACGGAGCCTCCACACGAACTATATCGGGCGAAGCCGGTGTGAATATGGCGATGCTGAATTATTATTTCGGCTCGAAAGAGGGCTTGTTTCTTGCCATATTCAAACGCAAGATGATCTGGTTTCAGGAACAACTGGGTATACTCGGCAACGACGAGACCATTAGCTCCTGGGAGAAAATTGAAAAGTACCTTGAATTATACACCAAGCGTGTCGTTTCCAACAATTGCTTTCAGAAACTATTGCATCAGGAACTATCTATGCAGCGCCGCGGCGAACTTTCTGACCATATCACAGATATCATGTTAAAAAATGTATCCGAGGTAAAAAAACTATTGCAGGAGGGTATCAACAATGGCGAGTTCAGAAAAGATATCGATAGCGAAATGGTGATCGCAACGATATACGGAACTAAAAACTTCCTGGTCAACTCACCTCAGCTTACATCTAAAGTTTTGGGCTATGACATTCATGTGGATAGCGTGCTGGAAGAACATCTGAAACCCCGCGTCGAAACCTATTTAAAAACCCTGTTAAAATCTTACTTGTTGAATGAACATGACAAACCATCTAAATAAAACCTCAGAAAAAAGGCCATCAAAAATGGGGAGGGCTCTATTGCTGATCGCTGCTGCGTTATTTGCAATTAGTGCCGTTACACAGGTACAGGCGCAGGACAGAACGCTTGGCCTTGATGAAGCCATTAAACTGGCTGTTCAAAACAGCAAGGTGCTGAAATTGTCACAGTCGAAAATTGACCAGGCGGTATCGCAATATAATCAGGCAAAAGATTTGCAGCTTCCCGGTGGTAAGGCCAGTTTTGGTTATAACCGCGCCGAAATACCTGCCAACCTGTTAACGCTTGGTCCGAAGTCGAGTTTTACTTTGCCTACCGGTGCCAATGCCTACCTTGGTATCGTATCACTTAATGAAACAATTTTTGCTGGTGGCAAACTAAAACTTGCACAGCAATCAACAGAATTGCTGACACAAGTTACAAGGCTTGATGCCGATAAAGATAAAGATGCAATTACATTCAATGTGATCACCCTTTATTATAACCTCTACAAAATACAACAGAGCATTAAAGTAGTTAAACAAAACCTGAATGCAATAGATCAGCAGATCAAACAATCGCAGCGCTTTTTTGAACAAGGGCTTGTGACAAAAAATGATGTGCTTCGTTTCCAATTACAACGCGCTAATATTCAGCTGAACGAAATTGACCTGGAAAGCAATAGGAAGATCATCAACTTCGATATGAATATATTATTGGGGCTGCCGGAAACAACCAACGTTAATATAGAGCAGATTACCGAAGCCGCCCACCAGATCGGACCGGTAAGCAGCTATATCGATACTGCATTTGCCAATAGACAGGAAGTAAAACAACTATTACTGCAATCAAAAGTAGCTGATAATAATATCAAAAGTGTTCATGCTAATCAACTGCCAACGCTGGGTGCTTCAATTGGAGGATACTATGTTGATATTGCTGCAAGTCCATTGCCAAAATCTGGCAGCTATATAACGCCGATAACACTGGGACTTACATTCTCCTGGAATTTTTCGACCCTATGGACCAACAAAAACAAAATAGCTGAAGCCAGGATACAAGCCGACGAAGTAACCCTGAATCAGGGAATTTTAGGCAATAACATCCGTACCGAAGTAAACAGAAGCTACCAGAATTATGAGGAAGCATTGGACAAGATAAAACTGCTGCAAACCTCTATCGATCAGGCAGGAGAAAATGACAAGATATTGGAATCAAAATATAAAAGCAATATCGCATCAGCAACCGACCGCGTAGATGCGGAAACACTGCTCTATCAGGCACAAATCAGTCTGGAACTGGCTAAAGCAGATGCTGGCCTTGCTTACTATACATTATTAAAATCAACCGGAAAACTTAGCAAATAACACTCGATCAACAATGGCACAAGAACAAGAAACCCCAAAGAAACCAAATAGGGTATTACCGATCATACTCGGTGTGATACTTATTGGCGGTATCATATTCGGAATTAAAGAATATATCTATTACGGCAAACACATAGATACTGATGATGCGCAGATCGATGGCGATATCAGCCCGGTTGTTGCACGTGTAGGCGGTTATGTAGACAGTATCCTTTTTGAAGAAAACGGACATGTTGAAAAAGGACAGGTTTTAGTAAAACTTGACGACCGCGATTATAAAGTAAAACTGGAGCAGGCCATTTCGGCCAAGCAAACTGCCAGTGCAGGTGTTGGCGTTGGACAGTCGCAGATCAGCAGTACTGCAGCAAACGCAGCCAGTGCGCATGCTCAGGTTGAGTCGGCTCAGGCTAAACTCGATCAGGCTAATAAGGATTATGCCCGTTATGCTAACCTGGTTAAAGATGGTTCGGTGACCGAGCAGCAGTTTGATCAGGTAAAAGCTAACCGCGACGTGGCTCAGGCTACTTACAACGCCGCCAGGGATCAATACAAAGCTGCGCTTGAACAAATTGGTACCAGCAAAAATCAGCTTACCGTAACCAATGTGGGTGTTTCTCAACGCCAGGCGGATATTGATTATGCCAAACTGCAATTATCATACACAACCATAACTGCACCAGCCAGCGGTATAGCCTCAAAAAAGAGTATACAAGTTGGACAATTGGTACAACCAGGACAAACCTTGTTTTCTGTAGTTAATGATAACAGCGTATTTATAACTGCCAATTTTAAAGAAACCCAATTAACCAATTTACAGAACGGACAGAAGGTTGACATTGAAGTTGATGCCTATCCGGATTGGAAACTGCATGGCGAAGTATACAACTTTGCTGGTGCAACAGGTGCTAAATTCTCGCTCCTGCCACCAGATAATGCTACCGGAAACTATGTAAAGGTAGTACAAAGGGTACCAGTAAAAATTAAGATCACCGCCGGTAAAGATACACTGGCACGGCTTCGCCCGGGCATGAGCGCGAACGTTTCCGTAATCTTAAAGGATAAATAAACATGGCTGAAAAAGGTTTCAGGAAATGGATCATTACGATAACGGTAATAACGGCGGCTCTGCTTGAGCTGATCGATACTACGATCGTTAATGTGGCCTTACCAAAAATACAGGGCAACCTGGGGGCAACCCTGGAGGATGTGGCATGGGTGGTTACCGGGTATGCTGTGGCAAACGTTATTATATTGCCCATGTCGGGATGGCTTGGTAGCTATTTTGGCCGCAAAAATTATTTCTTAGCCTCAATCATCATATTTACAGTCGCTTCTTTTTTGTGTGGTAATTCGACTTCACTTAACGAATTGGTGATATTCCGAATCCTGCAAGGCCTGGCCGGAGGTGGTTTGATCTCGACAGGGCAGGCGATCCTGCTCGAAACCTGGCCCCGTGAACAGATCGGTACGGCAACAGCTTTATTTGGGCTTGGAGCCGTATTCGGACCAACTGTTGGGCCAACCATAGGTGGATATATTACCGACCATACTACCTGGAAGTGGATATTTTACGTGAATATCCCGGTAGGTGCGGTAGCGGCATTCTTCGCTTTAACCTTTGTGCGCGAAACGCCCCGGGACGCCCATGGCAAGCCCATCGATTGGTGGGGCATATTATTACTTGCCATAGCTGTTGGAAGTTTACAAACCATTCTGGAAAAGGGAGAATCAGAAGACTGGTTTGCTAAAACATATATTCTGGTGCTCACCGTTGCTGCGGTTTTAGGAACCTTATTATTCATTTGGCGAGAATTAAGCACTGATCACCCGATCGTAAATTTCGGTATCCTGCGGCATCGAAGTTTTGCTGTGGGGATGTTTACTTCGTTCATCCTTGGATTTGGTTTGTACGGATCAGTGTTCGTATTTCCGGTATTTTGCCAAAATCTGCTCGGCTTTACGGCCCAGCAAACCGGCGAACTCTTATTTCCCGGCGGTATCTGTACCATCCTGATGATGCCATTTATCGGCAAAATGCTTAACAAAGGCGTTCCGGCACAATTTATGGCTACTGCAGGTATGGCGCTGTTTTTTGTATTTACCTACATGCTCAGTGGTTCGACCATGGAAACCGGACAGACCGACGTGTTGATTCCATTGTTGATCAGAGGGGTAGGTATGGCACTCTTGTTTGTTCCGCTAACCACGTTAGCTATATCAGAACTTAAAGGTCCCGAAGTAGGCCAGGGTACAGGTTTAAATAACATGATGAGGCAGCTGGGAGGTTCATTTGGTATAGCCGCATTGACCACGCTTATCCACATCAGGCAGGCTAAACACAGGAGCGACCTGCTTAGCAATATAAATCCTTACAATAGTGCATTCAATATGCGTTTGAATATGATCGAACAGGGATTTATTGCAAAAGGGAAGTCGGCATTAGATGCCATGCACATGGCATACCAGGCCATAGAAGGTACTGTAATCCGGCAATCATTATTATTAACCTATAACGACGCCTATTTGATATCAGGCCTCGTGATGTTATTTTCGATACCACTTTTGTACCTGCAGCCATTTAAAAAAGGCGGAGGTGCAAAACCACCTGCCGATCTGCACTAAAAGAATAAAGCCATCCCGACCGAGGTCGGGACGGCTTTCCCCAAAAAAATTTAACAATTAAAAGTTTGTTTATCTCCTCCGAAGTAGCCGATTCAAATAGAAAGAGGCTGCACCGGAGTTGTTTCTCTTAAAGTTTAAAATTACTTTTTTTAAATTGATAATGCCAAATTTTTGCGCCTAATTCTCTTCAAATTTTTAAGCTTTTCCGGTGTTTAGCTGCCTGTCAAAAAACGCTATCACTAACTGCCTTTGCACCATTATTTTAGCTATTTTCCTAAAATTTCAAATGGCAGAATTCGCATTAAGATATTACAAACAATTTGCAGCCAGTATGTATTTTATAGTTAATGAGCTTGTTTAAAAATGCCCGGCTTCGCCGGGTGCACAAACTGATAGTAGCAACCTTTAATGGGTTCGTGGAAGATAATGGGTTAAAACTAAGTGCCTCTCTGGCCTATTATACCGTATTTGCCATAGCACCCCTCATTATATTGATGATAGCTATAGCCAGCCTGGTACTACACCATATTGACTTTAAGGATACACTTTACCCGGAAGTAAGCCGCTTTGCCGGAAAAGACGCAACGGAACAAATTCATGCCATAGTTAAACATCTGCAATTATCTGGCAAAACAGGTTTGGCTCTGATAACCAGTATCATAATCTTGCTTATTGGTGCAAGCAGTATATTCATAGATATCCAGGACTCACTCAATATCATCTGGAAAGTAAAGGAAAAACCAAAAAATGGCTGGCTTAAGCTATTAAAAAACCGTTTCCTTTCTTTTTCGCTGATCATTATTCTGGGTTTCCTGCTCCTCGTCACACTCATCATAACCATTGCCATCAACTCGCTAAGTAAAGAACTTGCTCAATATTTGCCCGGGCTTTCCTTTGCCATTTTCGACCTGCTGAACCTGGTTATTTCGCTGGTGATCATCGCTGTTCTTTTCGGTATACTTTTTAAGTTTTTGCCGGATGTGAAGTTAAGCTGGCGTGAGGTACGGTCGGGTTCTGTTTTTACTGCCATCATGTTCATTTTAGGGCAATACCTGATAGGTATCTATTTTAAGTACAGTGCTGCTGCTTCTGCCTATGGTGCGGCCGGTTCCCTTATTGTTTTATTGGTATGGATCTATTACACCTCGGCCATATTATATATCGGCGCAGAATTCACCAAAGCTTATAGTCGCGCCTATCGTCATTTAGATAAATCTGATCAATAATTATCATGCAGGTAGGTGATGATCCGGACCATCTCATCCCTTATTTCCCGTTGCGGGCGGGTAAAATTATTATTCATGAATGAAAAGGCCAGGCGCCGGCCTTTACGCGTTATCAGGTAGCCGCTTTGATTATGGTTATTTGCCAATGACCCTGTTTTTGCCCAAACAAAGGGTATACCTTTATCGGTTTTATAGGCATGCCTGATTGTGCCGGCCAGGCCACCTATGGGCAGGAGACTATGCAATAAGCTGTCATTTTTTATTTGTTCAGATATTTTGCAGAGCAGCTTTACAATGCTTCGTGGGGTAAAAAGATTGTATCGCGATAGTCCCGAGCCATCAACCCATTGTGGCGCATCGGGCAAATCGTTCAGGAAATGAGCTTTGGAATATTGTATCACCGAATCAGTATTGAGTACATTAAACTTTACCGACGAGCAAACAAGTAACAATTGTTCGGCCATGAAATTATCGCTGGGCTGCAGCATATGCCGGTAAACCGTATCAGCATTTGCATCATAGATCGTTTTAAAGTTAAGGGGCAAAGGCAAATGAGTTTCATAAACCGGCTTTCGGAGTGTATCCGTCAGCAATCCCAGCGTCAGGCCAGTACTGGTCTTTAAAGGTATTTCCTGGCTGAATTTTGCAGGTACCGATGCTGCAGGATAAACAAAGGTATTGTCTGTTAAATTTCGTTCGATACCAAACTGAGCAGGTTTAAAGGTAGCGTCGGGCCTCAGGAACATAGACAGTGGCGCCGGACTAACCTGAAGCGTGCCTTTTGCTGAAACTGAAAAATGGGCAAGGTTATCTTCCAGCGGAAATTCGGTTATTTCGACCTGATAATCGTCATTGTAATCGTTCCAGGCCCAACCTGAGCCGTAGAAATCCGATTGCCTGAAACCAGCCGAAAAAAACAACTTCTGATGCGCATTTTTCAGGAAATTATAGCCCTTTACAGCCTTAAGTTCCGAGTGAAGAAAAGAAGGATCACCGGTCCCCCAAAAGATCAATGAATCGTTGTTAACAATGTAATTTAATGCGGGTATCGAATCGCCAAGCAACCGCAGACAGGTATAGAACGTAAATAGTTTAGTATTGGAAGCAGGGGTAAAGTATTGATCGTCGTTTTGTTCGTAGATCATCTTTTGTTGATCCATATCATATAGTGCAAAGCCGGTAAAATGATCATTGAGGACCAATGACTGGTCAAAAAGCTTTGCAACAGCATGTTTATGCAGGTTTCGTGAACAGGAAATAAGCATAGCATAAAAACATGCCAGAAACACTATTATGATGCTTTTAGCCCTCATATATTTTTCAAACTAAAGTTTTTGTTATACATTTATTTAAATCAATTATAAGCAAATTGTTATTCAAATTACCTTCAAGGATCATCTTTATAAGTGTCCTGGTATTGTTTATACAGGTATGCTTACCTGCGCCTGAGGCAAAAGCGCAATATTTCGACTTGCAGGGAAAAAGTAAATCGGCCACTATTCGCTTTAAACTCATCCGAAACCTGGTGGTGATCAAACTGATGATCAACAACCGGGGCCCTTTTAATTTTATTCTGGACACCGGCGTCGGCACCATGGTACTGACCGATCCGAAAATGGTTGATTCCATCGATCTGAAAAGTAAACACACCATTAAACTGGCGGGCTTAGGCGAGGGTGAAGAGTTTGAAGCTTACAATACTCCGGCATTAAAAGTTGATATACTGGGTCTGGAAAGTTTTGATGTATCGGCAATCATCCTTAAAACTGAACATTTTAACCTATCGGGTTTTGTCGGCACTCCCATACATGGCCTGTTGGGTTATGAGTTTTTCAACAACCTGGCTGTTAAGCTAAACTTTGGCGATAGCACAATAACGGTTTACCGGCCCGGCGACAAACGGATATTTCATAAAGGCACGCGCATACCCATTACGATTGAAGGAGATAAACCCTATTTGCAGGCTTTAATAAAAATGCCGAACGGTACTTTACAACAAAAAAAGCTGGTTATTGACCTTGGTGCCGGGCACCCCGTTTCGTTAGAGAACATGATAAAAAAACATGGTCTTCCTGAAAAATTCGTAACTGCAAATCTTGGTGTCGGCCTTGCGGGGCCCATCTCGGGCTTTCTAAGTCGCATAGATGAGATCGATGTTGGAAAATTCAGGATCAAAAACGTTATTGCATCATTTCCCTACGATTATGATACCACAACACTAAAATACATGCCCGAGGAGCGTGATGGCAATCTGGGCACCGGCCTGCTTAAAAGATTTGTAGTGACATTTAATTACCATAATGGTGAGATCTTCCTTGCTCCGAGTCCTGCTTTTAACGACCCCTATGAGTATGATATGAGTGGTATAGAGTACTATGGTACGGGCGAAGGTTACAAACATATTATTGTCAGCCGTGTTGAATCCGGGTCGCCAGCCGACGATATCGGCCTTGAAGCAGGTGACGAGATTACAGCCATTAATTTTAAATCGGTATTGGATATGACGCTCGAACAGGTTGATAATATGTTTAAATCAAAAGATGGGCGAAACCTACTGATCGTAGTCTTTCATGACCATAGATATGACCGGGTGATCCTCACACTCAAAAGGCGCATTTAGCTTTCAGGTTGTTTATAAACAGGCTTAATTATCTCAGTTACGATCGTTTAACTGCAGCCAGATGCGTTTTCAAATTCCGGAATCAGGCCTACCGAAAGATCCCCAACCAACAATTGACGCAACAATTAATGCCTGAATCTTGCAGGCCAATCTGTTCTTCATGTGCTGCAGATAGCTACAACCTGCACCAAATGGCTATACACTAACCGCTTCGTTATCAATAAAAAAGCAAAAAACCAGCGAAAAATTATTTCGGACCATACTTCAATTAGCCTGTAAAAACGGTATCCATTCCTATAAATAAAATAGTAAGAAAAAATATTTCTCAATATGCAACTGTAACCTATTCTATTTCTTCACGTAGAAAGCTCTAAATAATTTATTTAACGTACCCTATATGAGACAATTTAGACACATATTACCGCTGGTGCTCTTAGCATGTTTGATCAGTATCAACGGTTGTAAGAAAGACAAAACACCAGGCCCGGTAGGAGCTACCGGTGCAACGGGTGCCACCGGTTCTACTGGAGTTGCCGGTGCAACAGGTCCGCAAGGACCACAAGGACCTACTGGTCCTTCAGGAGGCCCGACTGGCCCAACAGGTGCAACAGGAGCCACTGGAGCTACCGGCACAAACGGATCTAACGGAACCAATGGTGCTACCGGAGCTACAGGCGCAACAGGTGCTACTGGTGCAACCGGCGCAACTGGTGCCACCGGAGCTACAGGCGCAACTGGTGCTACTGGTGCCAATGGTCAAAACGGTGCTACCGGCGCAACGGGTGCTACCGGCGCTAACGGCCAAAATGGCGCAACGGGTGCTACCGGTGCTACTGGTGCAGCAGGTGCTACCGGCGCAACAGGTGCTGCGGGCGCTACTGGTGCCACAGGAGCAGCAGGTGCTACCGGCGCAACGGGAGCCACAGGTGCTACTGGCAATGCTAACGTGAGTGCATACCTTGAAAGCAATATATCAGTTATTGTTACCGGTACCAATATAAGTGTTCCTGCAATCGATCAATCTATACTTGACCAGGGTTTAGTGCTGGTTTACTTCCGACCAAATGGTCAGAGTGGTGTATGGTATCCATTACCTTATAATAATGGCGGTGTATCAATAAGTTTAAATTCGGTTAGCTTAGGACTGGTAACTGTTGCTGCAAGTCCAAGTCAGAATAACCTCGACTTTAAGATCATCGTTATCCCTGGAAATTCACTTACCAAGCTTAACGTAACCAATCCAAGTCTGAACTTCAAGAATTTCAGCCAGGTTGCAAGAGCACTTAATCTGAGAAACTAATTTAGCTGTTAAGCTGACAGCCGAAATACCAAGCCCCGCGATGATATCGCGGGGCTTTTTTTGTAACAATACTATTGAAAAGGCCCTTTGAGCGTGTAACAATGCTATGATTAAGCCGAACTTGAAAGTGATTAATTGAACATTTGCATGTTTAATTTGTATTATCACTTATGAAGTTGAGTATCAAAGGCCCCTTACGATATACCCTGCTCATCCTTTCCTTTTTTATATTGATGATAGGATCTGCCCGTGCCCAAGCCGGGCGCGAGGTTGACGGAACCATTATTGACTCCACCAAACTTGGAGTACCGGGGGCGGGTATCAAACTAATTTCCGACAAAGGCGACAGTACAGTAGCTGTAGCTGATGCCCAGGGTAAGTTTGTGTTTGGGTCGGTACACGGTAATAAAATAACCCTTACGGTTACCTCCATCGGCTATCAGGGGCAGCTTAAACATTTTACCCTGTCTGCCGACAATAAGACAGCCATACTACCAGCCATCCTGCTTAAAAATGATTCGCATATGCTCAATGGGGTAACCATTGTGGGAGTAAACCCGGTGGTGATAAAAGAAGATACCGTTGAATACAAGGCCAGCGCCTATAAGGTACGGGACAATGCGCCGGTAGAAGACCTGATCAAAAAATTACCCGGTGTGGATGTGGATGTAAATGGCAACGTAACCACCCAGGGGAAACAGGTAACCAAAGTACGCATCAATGGCAAAGACTTTATGGGCGGCGATGTACAAAGCGCTACCAAGAACCTGCCTGCAGATATCGTTGAAAATATTCAGATGATAGACGATTATGGCGATCAGGCCAACCTTACCGGTATCAAAACCGGGGAACCTGATAAGATCATGAATATTACGATCCGCAAGGACCGGAATTATGGCTATACCTTGCAGGCAACCGGCGGAGATGGCTCCGACGCCTTACCTGCCGGTCAGGCCGACCAAAACCGTTACCTCGGTACACTAAACTCTTTTCGCTTTAATGGCAACCAGCAAATGGCGCTTTTAGGCAGTATCAACAATACCAATGTTAATACCTTTTCATTCGGTTCTGCCAACAACGGTGGAGGCGGTTTTGGGGGCGGCGGCGGCAGGGGCAATGCCGGCCGTGGTGGAGGTGGTGGTAACGGAAGTCTGACAACCAGCCAAAATGGGCTCACCAATGCACATTCAATCGGCGCCAATTTCCGCGACCAATGGGGCAAGGCTCTTTCTGTTTATGGCAGCTACAGCTTTGCGGATAATGCTACAAACACCACAAGCACCAACCTGCAGGAAAACTTTTCTCCGGTAAATCCAAGTACCAATCATCAGCAAAGCAACGAGACCGATAAAAATATCAATCATCGTTTCACCTGGAATATGGAGTATAAACCGGATACCATTAACTACCTGAAAGTAACGCCGACATTTTCCTATGCCAGCACCAATACTTATGATAATGAAGATGTAAACATTACCCGAAAAGATGTGGTGAGTTCGGCTTATACCTCTGTAAGTAATGGTAATTCCACTTCACCGACCCTGGGTTTATCGGCGCTATACAACCGCAGACTTGGTCATCGTCGTAATTTTAGTATCAATTTTAATTTTAGTTCGTCAACCGGCGATCAATATCAGAATCCCACTTACAACTATACCAAGGGCCTTCCTACCGCAGCAACCGACCAGGTGATCAATACCCACAGCCGTACCAATACGGTAGGCGCCACTTTGTCGTATATCGAACCATTGGGAAAAACTACTTATCTCGAATTCAACTATAATATCAGTCATTCATCTACCACCAATATAAAAACCACAGATACTGCCGAGCTAAATAACCCTGCTTTCCTATTGGCTCCTGACAGCGCTTTGAGTACCAATTACAATTACACCTTCAACACCCAAAGGATCGGACTTAATTTCAGGGAGGTACAGAAAAAATATAATTTCACTATAGGGCTAACCGCATTACCAGCCATGCTCGATGGTTATTCGGCCTTGACCGGTGCAACTACACATATCAGCACATTTAATATTATCCCAACCGCGCGGTACATCTACAATTTCTCAAAAAGCCAGCTTTTGAGTATCAACTATAATGGCTCAAGCAGTTCGCCGAATTTCACGCAATTGCAGCCGGTGATCGATTTTTCAAATGCTTTGTACCCGGTTCAAGGCAACCCCGACCTGAAGCCGCAGTTTACCAATAACCTATCGATCCGCTATAATAATTTCAGCTTCGCTACCGGAAATATTTTCTTTGTGTCACTTTCGGCCCAGCAGATCAACAACCAGGTAGTAACCAACTCAATTTCGTACCCACGGGTTTATACGCCCGACAAACGTTACTCCAACACGGTTTTGACGCAATATCAGAATGCCGATGGTTATTATAATATCAACGGTAACCTTACCTGGTCAAAACCATGGGATAACCGGAAGTACACGCTATCACTCCGGGGCAATGTTAGTTACTCAAATAACGTGGGCTACCTGACCAATATCGACTCCAGCACTTATGCCTCCAGTACTATTAAAAATATAGGCAAAAACCTGCAATTTACCCCACAGGTGCAATTCAGGGTTGATATTACGGATGTGATCGATGCACAGTTCATGACCAATTATGCGATCAACCGGACCAGCAATTCGGTCAACAATCAGCTTACCAATGGTACTTCGGATATCCGCACCTGGAACATCGGCCTTAATGGTAAACAGTATATTTTAAAGGATTGGACGTTTAGCTATGATTACGGCAAAGCGATCAATTATGGCTACAGCTCGTTAGTCAAAGTAAGCAACCCCAATATTCTGAATGTTTATCTTGAGCGGCGTTTCCTGAAGCATAACCAGGCAACTATTCGCCTTTCGGCATTTGACCTGTTTAACCAGAATACCGGTTTCTCATCATCAACAACGGCAAGTTCATTTACCCAAACCAATACCAACCGGCTTTCGCGGTATTATCTGGCTACTTTCACGTTGCGCCTCCAAAAATTTGCAGGCAAGGCGCCAGTACAGAATTTCGACCGCGGTGGCAGGGGTGATGGCGGCGGCAGGCGCGGTGGTGCACCCGGAATGGACTAGATCAGGAATTGCGTGTCAATACATCCTCGATGATGCTCTCCAGATCGCCCAGGTCAAAGGGTTTGGCCAGGAAAGCTTCGGCACCCGCATAAGCTGCCAGCGACTGTATATCACTGTCGGCCGAAAAATAAACCACGGGTATATGTTGCAGGGCATCAGTACTTTTCAGCTTGCGGGTGGCTTCAATACCACCATCGTCGGGAATACGATTATCCATCAAAATAACGCCGGGTGTAATTTCTGCGACACGCTCGGTAACGTTGTTGCAATCGGTATAGGTAAATACCTCCCATCCCTGCTCTTCAAGCAGGTACGCGCAGATAGATAAAATATCCTCGTCGTCGTCAAAAATAATGATCTTTCGGTTTTGGGTCTGCTCCATTTAAAGCCTGATGTGATGTATGTTATACACGCAATTGACGCAATTGTTTTGGATTATTTTTAATTAATTGTAAAAGGAATTTTTGCGAATAAAAGTAGCATAGGCCGCTTAATAAACCTTCGAATCAGTCGGAGTTATCTGTTATCATAACCAGGTACCATTTCCCTTCTTTGTTTTCGAACGTAAAATCCTTTTCATACCCCGTATCTTCCAGTTGATATCTTACTAATATTTTTCTGGGATCAAGTTGAGTCTGCCTTAAATCACGTTTGCTTTTTGAAATGAATAATGCGATAAAATTCATTTGATTACTGGCTATCATTTTTGTTGAATCTGCCGCTCCTTCATCGCCTCTAATAATGTATTTCAATGGAAATATGATCCTGTTTTTTTGAAAGTTGGAGTCCACCTTAAACTTGTTGAAGAACGATGCAAAATCATTTTTATCAATACTATCCTTTGACTTTGCCGGGCTATCAATATGCACGGTTGCAGCAGTTGATGTTTTTTGATTTGAATTTGATTGGCAGCTCAAATGCAACATTACCGCAACCATAAGAATTGTGAAATAACGATCAGCCCTCATCCTACACACCTTGCCTGTGACCCGTTGTCTGTGTCCCCACAGGCAACGAAACCCCTATCCTGCCCAACCCTCCCTATCCAAACTCCTGAAGTGTATGGCCTCGGCTAAATGTTCCAGTTTGATGTCATCGCTGCCCGACAGATCGGCGATGGTGCGCGACACCTTCAATATACGGTCATAAGCCCGGGCACTGAGGCCCAGTTTTTCCATTGCTTTTTTGAGCAGGGTTTGCCCCGCGGTATTGATCTTGCAGATATCCCGTACCATTTGCGGACTCATCTGCGCGTTGGCATGCAGCTCGGGCTTGTTGCCAAAACGTTCGGTCTGCCGCTCACGGGCAACGATCACCCTTTCCCGTATAGCTTCGCTTTGTTCGGCCAGGCGTTCGGACGATAGTTCGGAAAAGTTTACCGGCGTTACCTCTACATGCAGGTCAATACGGTCCAATAGTGGTCCGGATATTTTGGCCAGGTATTTCTGTACTGTTCCCGGCGGGCAGGTACATTCCTTTTCGGGATGATTATAGTAGCCGCAGGGGCAGGGATTCATACTGGCTATCAGCATCACGTTTGCCGGATAATCGACCGAAAATTTTGCCCTTGACACGGTGATCCTCCGTTCTTCCAGCGGCTGTCGCATCACCTCCAGTACGCTGCGCTTGAATTCGGGCAGTTCATCCAGAAATAGCACGCCGTTATGCGCCAGGGATATCTCACCCGGCTGTGGGTTGCTGCCGCCGCCAACCAGGGCCACATCGCTGATCGTATGATGCGGTGAACGGAATGGCCTGCGGGTTACCAACGCGTCTGCGGTAGCCAGCTTGCCGGCAACAGAATGTATCTTGGTGGTCTCTAAGGATTCATGTAAAGTCAGAGGTGGCAATATGGAAGGCAGCCTGCGGGCCAGCATGGTTTTTCCCGCACCCGGGGGGCCGATCAGTATCACATTATGACCACCCGCAGCGGCTATCTCCAGCGCCCGTTTAATGTTTTCCTGACCCTTAACATCGCTGAAGTCGCTGTCGTAATCACTCAGGCTGTTGTAAAACTCTTCGCGGGTATTGACGATCACCTGCTGTAATAGGGTTTCTCCATTGAAAAATTGCGCCACCTCAGTGATGCTCTCTACCCCATAAACTTCTATATCATTGACGATGGCTGCCTCGCGCGCATTTTGTTTAGGCAGGATAAAGCCTTTGTATCCCTCTTTGCGAGCCTGTATGGCGATAGGCAAGGCACCTTTGATGGGCTGCAACCCGCCGTCCAATGACAGCTCGCCCATGATGATATATTTTTCGAGGTTTTCAGCTTCTATCTGACCCGAGCTGGCTAAAATGGCAGTGGCAATGGGCAGGTCATAGGCTGAGCCTTCCTTGCGGATATCGGCAGGCGCAAGATTCACCACGATCTTCTGCCTGGGCATCCTGAAATTATTAGTTTGCAGTGCTGCCTCCACACGCTGCAAGGATTCGCGAACGGCATTATCGGGCAAGCCTACAATAAAATAGGCCGGCTTACCACCACTCAGGTTTACTTCTATCGTTATCGTGATGGCCTGGATTCCGTAGACCGCGCTCCCAAAAGTTTTAACTAACACCGAGACAAAGTTTGTAAGACAGCGTAAGTTATCGATTTTTAGGAATTATAGCGATCTGCCCTTTACGTAGGCCATTCCATTTACAGTAGTTTTATACAACCAAATCCCAAATATGGTCCATTTTTATGGTTTACACTATTAACAGAAATCGGGGTGCTTTTTGGGTTATTTAATTGATTATCATTTGATTATGCGATTTTTAGTCCAAAATGTGACAACCATAAATTTGGGCACTGAAGGCGGTTGCACCTACCAATTTTTGTAGTTGAGCAATAAATCTTTTAAACACAATTTTTGTTCAAGGTTGGTCCGGGTTTTCAATCCGGTGTAAAAAAGCAGCGGATTTGTAATCCGCGAAAAAACCTTTAGGCTGCCTTTCCCGGGGATTGCATATCCTTATGTTATTGGGATCCGGAATTCCAATCCGGATCAATGGAAGAATTATGTACTTTGTTAGTGGCGACTTAATCCGATAGAAATTGCTATTGCAAAAGGCGAGATAAATGAAAGAATAAACGTTACCAAAACAATTGCGATCCCTTTTTTATCTTCTAGTCTGAACTTTTTTTCAGAAACAATTAATTCATAACGTTCTTTTTTTATGTATAAATATTCAAGTAAAAGATCTGCTCCTATCCCAATAATAACAGAAGGAATCATCGAGGTATCGTCGCTATTATGAGTGATAAATCTATCTATTGCACCCCGAACAGCCATCGCCCAGAATATCATCATTATTGAGGTTGCATAACATGCTCTTTCTAAAGCTGTACTCCAACTTAACAAACGACTATTTTGTGTAAAATAAATAGTTGTGTAATAAATAATAAAATCTAAAATTCTCAACGCTATTCGATGTTAAAAAACTACGTCGGTCCGTATTTATAACCCAGTCTATCAGGGGGAATGTCCTTCAATAAATCTACGCTTATTTCCGCTAACCCAAAAAATCCTGTCCAAAAATCGAGTCCAATAATTCTGTCTATCTAAAAACAAATCCATTAAATCGTGTTCAAAAGCACTGTTCATTAATCAGCATGCGAGCCACAAGCCGGGAGGCTTGCGGCAGCGTTGAGCCAGCGGCAATCTAATACTTTATCAATCCTGTACTTACCAGGGAATCGGCTTTATAAGTCTCTCTTTTTGTTAAAATTTTATCAGCGGAGTAGAAAGACCAGGTGCCGTCTTTACGTCCAAGTGTATCGTAATACGCTTCTGCTTTTACGTTGCCATTTTCATAATACTCGACCCATTTTCCAACCATGTTGTTATCATGATATAAACCGGTCTGACTTCGTTTCCCAGACTCATACCATAACTTGAATCGCCCTTGTTCCAGACCCTTAGCATCAATAAATCGTTCAAAATTTACAACACCGTTTTTATAAAAAAATCTTACGGTACCGAAACGTCGGCCATCCTTATAATTTACTTCCGCCTCTTTATTGCCATTTTCGAAGTAAGCAATAATTTCACCATGCTCCTTGCCTCTAAAATATGGCGTAATAGTTTTCAATGATCCAGAGGGGTAATACTCTTTCCAAATGCCTGTTTTTAAAAAATCTGCATAACATCCTGCCTCTTGTTTTGATCCATTGGGATAGTAGTTTATAATACATCCAGTTGAAATCCTGTTTTGATTCTTACACCCAGTTTGCACAAGCAACAACACTGACATTAGTACAAAATACTTGTTTATTATACCATTGCCTATTTTGATTAATGTTGTCAAAGCTGTTGTGAAAATAAAAAGTAAATTACCTTTTGTGGCGGTATCATTTGCTCCCACTTATGTTGTTATACAGAAATCCTGAAAACATTCAGTTTTTCGGATCATTGTTCTGCGATATCCTCCTTGCATAAATCTACACCTTATTCCCGCCAAGCCCAAATCCTATTTATCTAAAAAAAATCCTGAAAATCGTGTTCAAAAGCATATTTCATTAACCAGCATACGGGCCACAAGCCTCCCGGCTTGTGGCAGCGTGTTCAATTTGGAGAGTTAAAATAATAAATTTCAAGCAGCGTTGCTGTGAGATTGAAGCAGAAATGGACAGCCACACCATACCAGAGCGTTTTTTCTTTGATCCTTATCTGACTCACCAAAAAAGCAAATGGTGTAATCCAAAAAAATCCAATAACAGACCGATGCATAATTGCAAAAATGACGGAAGAGATAATGATGGCTTTTTTTCTACCAATAGAGACCATTAACTTTCCAAGTAAAAAACCCCGAAACGCCAACTCTTCAAATAAGGCTGGAACCAGTGTATTGAGAATCACGATCAGCCCAAGCTTGTTTCTATGCAAACTATAGAAAAGATGATAAGAAAAATGACGGGAATAGCTAACGTAATAGATTCCGGAAACAATAAAACTGACAGCCAGCGAACCTAAAATGGCAACTATACAATAGCGAAATAATAGAACAATTGAAAAATCCGGCCAAAGCAATAGATCTTTAAACATCGACCAATTAACCATAAAAAATATTGCTGCTACCACGGCTGATATTATATTGATAGCGATTGACCAGTTTAGGGTTTGGAGGAAGTCGAAGCAACCGAAACTATAAACGACAGTGCCGTGAATAAGAACAAACAGTAAGGCTTGTTTAATCGATCCCCCTCCATTTTTGGCAGATGATCCAACATAGTTATTTACTGCCAACCCACACTGAATGCAAAAACTACTGTCGCTTTCTGTCGACAGACTGAGATTTTTACAGCAACATGTTTCAAGAATTGGTTGCCCGGAAACTGAGCTTTCGCAATCCATTTTCAAAATCTTTTCTAAATTTTCTGTTTGATTAGAATTGCCGATTGTTCAGCCTTCCTTTTAAAAAGCAACTTTGATCAATCCGATTAAATAATTGAAGATTGGATATCTTTTATTAATAAAACGGTAATAAGCGCTAACCGTTTAAAGGTAAACCGATAGCCTCATAGCTAAAACTGCAAAAAATTGTAGTTTGAATAATAAATAGCTTTTTGCCGTTAATTATTGCGAAAAAAGGTTTGTACTATGTATTGAATCGGGCTTTTCGAAGTTGCTTTCCCTTACCCCATCCTCCTCCTTACCCTGCTATGCAGGGTAAGGTATCGCACAGGGCCGTAGCCTCGAAAAAATCCTGTCTATCTAAAACAAATCCTGAAAATCCTGTTCAAAAAGGAAATGTTCACAACGTAAACAGAAACACCCCGCAAACCAAAATCACATGCACCAGCACCACTAATGCAAGCAGATTGCGGTTTTGACGGCTCATGATGGTCAATCGCTCGTTGACCCGGCGGGCCAGGCGGTTGTTGAGGAATACCAGGTGATTGATAAAGAGTAAGGTTACCATGGCCAGCAACAAGCCGATATCGGTTAGCGTTCCGGCTTTGATCATGCTTAGGTGCAGCATCAGGTCAATGGCCAGCAGCGTGCAGGTAAGCAATACGATCAGCAGGAAACTGGCGTTCAATAAGGCTTTGCTTTGGGGGGCCTTGCCCAGCCCGAAATTGCGGAATGTCCACCTGTAAACCGTTACGTAAATGGACTGTGCTGATTTTAACATGGCTGTATTTGTTTAAAGGTTTCGGCAGGCAGCACGCCCAGGGGACAGCGTAAGCCTGTGTTTGGTTTGGTTTTTTTATTTAACGTTTTAACCTTATTAAAAAGTATAATGTTTGGTAAAAAAATATTTATCCAAATATTATAAAACCATTTAATAAAAACACCAAACTAAAGCCATGAAATATGTGCCGAACTCACTTTTGCTGATTGATATCAAAAACGCCGTATAAATTCACATTCGGGTCAGCTACAATGTTGGTCACTGCATTGTTCACATTAAATTGTACCGTAGTGAAGCGGCCTTTGATATCAACCGGGTGAATCTCATTGTCGATCAGAAATTCAACGGTTGAGTCATAAAGTTCATTTTGCACCTGGGCTATCTGGATCTCTACCGTTTTCTCATAGGGGTCGTACTTCCATTTTGCCGAAATTTGCAGGTGACCGGGGGTGTAAAGCCATTGTTTGAAGAACTGTTCCAGGTCAGTCTTGCTTTCTTTTTCCATGATTGCCCTAAAATCTTCGGTATTGGCGTTGCCGTTTTGGTACTTATCGTAATAAGCCCGGATTCCCTTCCAAAATAATTCATCACCCAGTTTCCTTCGCAGCATGTGCAGTACCCAACCGCCTTTTTGGTAGCTGTTGGCATTGAGCAATTGCATAAAATTGTCGGTCACAGCTGTATCTACAATTGGGTGGAATCGTTCTTTTTCAAAATCGAGGGCGGTTTTCCGGTCGTCGGTCAATCGTTGTTTCAGTATTTCCTGGCCGTATTTATTCTCGAGGTACAAATTGGTCATATAGGTGGCAAAGCCTTCGCTCAGCCAAAGGTGGGCAAAGCTTTTTTCGCTGGCAGCATCGCCAAACCATTGGTGGCCTATCTCATGCGCCATCAGTTCTTCTATATCCTTTGCACCAACAGAGTTTTCGTAATAAAAAATACAACTGGCGTTTTCCATCCCACCAAATATGGTTTTTGACTGCACATTAGCCAGCTTTTCATAAGCATAGGGGCCAACTTTATCCATATAATAAGCCAGTATCTCGCGGGCTACGGCATAGCTGTTAAATCCTACATCTTTATTTTCCGGATAAACATAGGTGTACACAGGAGTGCCTTTCACATCGCCCGGATGGTCAATGGCAAAATCGGCCGCACCAATTACCATTACCTTGGTAGGCAGGGGGGCACTTTCCTTCCAGCGGGTTTGCTTCAGGCCACTGGGCAATACCGTTTCGCTTTGTTTGGTTCCGTTGGCAACTACCTGGTAATGGCCTGGAGCCGTTACGTTAAATTCAACCGTTGCTTTATCCGCAGGATCATCCACGCAGGGTAACCAGTTATGTGCCCGGTTGGGCCAGTTATCCCCAAAAAATGTGCGGTGCCCGAATTTACTTTTAGATATGATCAAACCATCCGAAGGAATTCCGCTGTAGGTAATGGTATAGGTATGCCTGCTGCCCTGGTCGCCATTTACAGCAATTATTAGCTTGTCGCCTTTTTGCTCAAAGTTTAGGGGCGTTTTCTTTTCCGTCACACTGCTTACCGTCATGCCTTTGCCCTCTTTGTTGGCCTGGACCAGATCGAGATCAAAAGAAGATACTTGCTTCAAAAACTTAATGCTTACATCGGTCTTACCTTTGATGATATCATTTTCGTCATTCAACTGCAGCGTAAAAGCATAGTGTTGTACATCGATAGCAGCACCGGGCTTTTGGGCGTAAACGGATGAATAAATAAACAGGATAGCGAAAAGGGTGGGTAAATACGGTCTGCGCATAGTAAGGGCTTCAAAACTTAAAGGTAAATATTTAAACAAAAAAAGCGGCCGGGGCCGCTTCTGCATGTAAATCTTTTATCGGGGCATGCGCCGCATCATGTTGGCCATGGCAGCCGGATTGCTCATTTGCTTCATCACCTTGCGCATATCTTCAAACTGTTTGAGCAGCCTGTTTACTTCCTGTAGGTTGGTGCCTGAGCCTTTAGCTATGCGGTTTCTACGGCTTTGGTTGATGGCATCCGGATTTTCTTTTTCAAATGGTGTCATCGACTGGATGATGGCCTCTATATTTTTGAAGGCATCATCACCCACTTCAACATCCTTCATCATTTTGCCAACGCCGGGTATCATTCCCATCAGGTCCTTCATGTTACCCATTTTCTTGATCTGCTGTATCTGGCTATAGAAGTCGTTAAAGTCGAACTTATTTTTGCGGATCTTCTTTTGAAGTTCCGCAGCTTCTTTCTCGTCAAATTGCTGCTGCGCACGTTCAACCAGCGAGATCACGTCGCCCATACCCAGGATACGTGATGCCATACGGTCGGGGTGGAACACGTCGAGCGCCTCCATTTTTTCGCCCGTACCAATGAACTTGATCGGTTTATCTACTACTGATTTGATAGATAGCGCGGCACCACCACGGGTATCACCATCCAGTTTGGTCAGCACGGCACCGGTAAAGTCGAGGCGGTCGTTGAATACCTTGGCGGTATTTACGGCATCCTGACCAGTCATGGCGTCAACCACAAACAGAATTTCCTGCGGATTGGTAGCAGCCTTTACTTCTTCTATTTCGCGCATCATCGCCTCATCAACCGATAAACGACCGGCGGTGTCTATGATGATCACATTATTGCCTTGTTGTTTAGCTAACGCGATACCTTCTTTAGCAATAGCGATGGGGTCCTTTGATTCCAGGTTGGCATAAACCGGTACACCGATCTGCTCGCCTAAAACCTTCAGCTGGTCTATCGCTGCAGGGCGGTAAACGTCGCCTGCTATCAGTAAGGGTTTTTTATTTCTTTGGGTTTTGAGGAAGTTAGCCAGTTTACCGCTAAAAGTGGTTTTACCGGCACCATTTAAACCTGCTATCAGGATGATGGTAGGATTGCTGCTCAGATTCAGTTCGGCGGCGCTTCCACCCATCAGGGCAGCAAGCTCGTCGTTCATGATCTTGGTGAGCAACTGCCCCGGCGAAATGGCGGTTAGCACATTCTGGCCCAATGCCTTTTGCTTTACTTCGTCGGTAAAGGTTTTGGCGGTTTTATAGTTAACGTCGGCGTCGAGGAGGGCCTTGCGGATCTCCTTCATGGTCTCCGCCACGTTGATCTCGGTAATCGTTCCCTGACCCTTCAGGACCTTGAACGCCCTGTCGAGTTTATCTGAAAGATTTTCAAACATCTGTATTTAGCTCAA
>Ga0164296_1000524_pt1 | contig 44905 bp, 36 predicted proteins | sample GEODES057metaG_FD_113533 | JGI IMG/M metagenome (GOLD analysis project Ga0164296, IMG submission 113533) | Dystrophic lake water microbial communities from Trout Bog Lake, Wisconsin, USA - GEODES057 metaG | ecosystem: Environmental > Aquatic > Freshwater > Lake | place: USA: Trout Bog Lake...
AGCGCAGTTCTCGTCATCAGTGTATTGAGCCCAATATTCATGGCGCTAAAGCCCGCGCCGTACAGAGTGACCGAACAGAGCAGGGTTAGCCATGAGGGGGAGAGAGCAATACCAATACAACCAACGGCAATGGTGAGAACGCTGGCCTGCACAACCACGCGTCCGTGGGCAACGTTGAGCCCCCACCACGAAGCAATGTTGCCAGCGAGTCCACCTACGGCAAACAGGCTGAGAACAATGCCCACTTCACCGAGGCCGACATGGAATTTTGACGCGAAGGTGTCAAGCAGGGGGCCGAGCATCGACACTGAGACACCCATCAACACGTAGGACGAGACTGCACCCTTAAATGCACGCGAGCCAAAGACCACTTGGTTGTGCGTGGCCGCATCACCAGCTTGATTTTCCATACACTTCGTCCAATCCATTAAAGAAGTCACTGCACAACGTGACATCATCGAGTCGTAAAAACGTCCGTGTCTGACTTGACATGGAAGCGCTTTCTTTCTACTCTCTGTAAGGGCTTACATAAAGCATGCTAGTTGAGGCAACTTCGGGGGAGGGGCCGTGACAAAACCCGAGTCGACCATCTACGAAGTCGCGGATCTGGCTGGCGTGTCAATTGCCACGGTGAGTCGCGTCATTAACAGTTCAGCCAAAGTGCGACCTGAGACCAAGGCTCGCGTTGAAGCCGCAATGAAGCAACTCAAGTTTGTGCCGAGCATGGCCGCCCGTGGGCTATCGGGCGGAAAGAGTCGCGCCATAGGTCTGGCCTACCCCCTGTACGAAAGCGCCACTTCGTTCCAGACCAGTTGCGAAGAAGATTCAAACGTTCTGTACTTCGACACCATTATCCGGGGAGCTTCAGCGCAGGCGAACGCCTTGGGCTACTCGCTCTTTACCTGTACGACGGGGCAGATTCACTCTCGGGGACTACTGCCCATTCAGCAGTTGTCCAGCACCATCGACGGCCTCATATTGGCCGACCGTGTCATGAATGATGCTGAAGCTGCGAGGTGGGGAAAGAAACTCCCCATTGTCCTACTGTCGGGCTCATCGAACGTGAAGTTTGGAGCCACCGTGCGAGCGGACAATGAGTCGGGCATGACCGAAATCGTCGAGCACCTGGTGAACGTTCACGGCGTGAAGCACCTCGGCTTCATGTGTGGACATGAAACAAGTCCGGACTCGATTGACCGACTGAACGCGGTGAAGCTCGCCGCCAACACACTTGGCGTTCAGTTGCGTGCATCCAACATTTTGGTGGGCGACTATTCAATGCTCCGTGCCGAAGTGGCCATGGAGGAGCGACTCGCGACTGGCGAAGTACTGCCCGACGCGTTTGTCTGTGCGAATGATCAAATGGCGGTTGGTGTACTCCACACTCTCCGTGAGAACAACATTGGTGTGCCAAAGGACATTCTGGTGACCGGTTTTGACGACTACCCAATTGCTCGAATGACGTCGCCAGCGCTCACGACAGTGCGCCAATCGGGTTTCGGTCTCGGTGTTGCGGCGGTGAATTCAATGGTTGGCCTCCTCAACGGCACAACTGCGAAAGGCACGTTGACCACTCTTCCCACCGAACTCGTGATTCGCCAGTCGTGTGGCTGCACGCCGAAGTGCCCAAAGAAGTCGCATTCGAAGTAAGCAGTAACGAAGTCTGCAGTACCAAGGTTTCACTCGCGAGGGTGATCTAGATAGAAAGGGCGTAAGCCATGAGCAGTTCCCCATACCAGGCAATTCTGGACAAGTTATCCGTCGAAGAAAAGACGCAACTCCTTACCGGCGCCGCATGGTTTGCCACCACAGCGTTTGAACACGCAGGAGTAAGTTCCGTTGCCATGTCCGACGGCCCGCACGGCATTCGTCTGCAAGAGCACGAGAGTCTCGACATGGGCTCCGCCCGTCCCGCAACATGTTTCCCACCTGCAGTGGGCCTCGGTTCCACCTGGGACCCCGAACTCGCTATTCGTGTCGGTGCGGCTCTCGGCGAAGAATGCCGCGTCGAGGGAATCCACGTCCTCCTCGGACCTGGCATCAATATCAAGCGCTCACCCTTGTGTGGCCGTAACTTCGAATACTTCTCAGAAGACCCCTACATCAGTGGTCAAATGGGCGCTGCCTGGGTCAACGGTCTTCAGTCCCAGGGCGTTGGCGCGTCACTGAAGCACTTCGCTGTGAACAACCAAGAGACGTTCCGCATGACGACCTCAGCCAACGTTGACGCACGTCCGCTGCACGAGATCTACCTTCGCGCGTTCCACCACGTCATCACCACCGCCAAGCCTTGGACGGTGATGTGCTCGTACAACCGAATCAACGGCGTGTACGCATCACAGAATGAGTGGTTGCTCAACACCATGTTGCGCGAGAAGTGGGGCTACGAAGGCATCATGGTGTCTGACTGGGGCGCTGTAGTGAACCGCGTAGAAGCGCTTAAGGCAGGTCTCGACCTTGAGATGCCAGGACCTTCAAATGGTCCAGCCATTCTTCACCAGGCAGTTCTGACTGGGGAACTCGATGAAGCGTTCCTTGACCGCAGCGCACTGCGCATGATTGCGCTGGCCGCCCTAGCTGACAAGATGCCCGCACTCGACAAGTACGACGCAGAGGCTCACCATGCTCTTGCTCGTGAAGTTGCGAGCCGTGCAGCCGTTCTCTTGAAGAACGACAACAACCTGCTGCCACTCGACCCATCAACCACTCAGACCATTGCCGTCATTGGCGAGTTCGCTCGTACGACCCGTTACCAGGGTGACGGTAGTTCGCGTGTGACACCAACCAAGCTCGACAACGCACTCGACGCACTCATTGAGGCGGCTCCAAACGCCAAGGTGACGTTTGCGCCGGGCTTCATCATCAATGAAGGCGGCCCTGAGGGCGAGAAGCTTCGCAAGGAAGCAGTAGAGCTCGCCAAGAACTCCGATGTTGTCCTGGCGTTCCTGGGTCTCAGCGGTGCTGATGAGTCAGAAGGATTTGACCGTGAGCACGCCGACGTACGCGTCGAGCAGCGCGACCTCCTGAAGGAACTGACCGCCGTAAACAAGAACGTCGTACTCGTTCTTTCGAATGGTGCCATGGTGACGTTGTCGGGTTGGACTGAGGGCGCCGCGGCGATCCTGGAAACCTGGCTCCTGGGCCAAGCTGGTGGCAGTGCCACTGCCGACATCATTTTCGGAAAGGCCAACCCATCGGGCCGCTTGACCGAAACTATTCCAGTGCGCTTCCAGGACACTCCTTCGTACGTCACCTTCCCGGGTGACTACGACGAAGCTCGCTACGGTGAAGGCATCTTTGTTGGGTACCGCTACTACGACGCCATTGAGCTGCCAGTTTCGTACCCCTTTGGTTTCGGACTTTCGTACAGCTCATTCGCTTACGAAAACGTCAAGGTGACGTCGAACGCTTCGGGTGTTTCAGTATCACTTGACGTCAAGAACACCAGTGGCCGCGATGGACGCGAAGTGGTGCAGGTCTACGTAGGAGCTCTCGAGTCACGAGTTTCACGTGCACCGAAGGAACTGCGCGCGTTCAAGAGCGTGGAAATTGCTGCCGGGGCGACACAGAGTGTTGTGCTCGACATTCCGCGTGAGGAGCTCGGCTACTTCGACCCACTGCTCAATGAGTGGACGGTCGAAGGTCTGACCTACCGCGTCTACGTCGGATCGTCGAGTCGTGACATTCACGCAACAGCTGATGTTCAGGTGGAGGGCGATCCGTTCACACCACCACTCACTACCTCGTCAACCATGGGCCAGTGGTTCGACAACCCAAATGGTGCGAAGGCACTGACTGAGCTGTTGGCAAAGCACCCCGGCCTACCTGGCGTTGGAAAGAGCATTCCGGAGCCGGGAACAGTGGTCTTCAAGATGATGGCAGGATTCCGTGTGAATCAACTGCTTCCGTTCATGAAGCTCGACATCCCACAAGATGAGTTGGACGCAGCCGTCGCTAAGGCTAACCAGAAGTAAGTACCACCTGCGGTGCTCTCGACGAGTGATGTCGAGGGCACCGCGACGGTTGGTCTACGGGGCGAGGCCAGCACAAATTGAAAGAGAACCATGTCATCCACCGAAACGCAACTTCGACGCGCTCGACTAGCACTCACCGCAGTCTTTGTCACCAACGGCGTCATTTCCGGCACGCTCGTTTCGCGACTTCCCGACATCAAGGCGGCGCTGCACTTCAGCGACGCACAACTCGGGACATCGCTCTTCTGTGTTTCCATCGCAATGTTTCTGGTGATAGCACCAATTAGTAGAGCGGTGAGCCGACTCGGCAGTAATCCGAGCATCATGATTGGCGCTTCGGCTTTAGCACTCATCTACCCATTCGTGGGGCATGCGTCGAGCCAACATGCGCTGTGGGCCGCTTTTTTCTTTTACGGCATCGCTCTCACGATGCAAGACGTTTCAATGAATTCCCACGCCGTTATGTTGGAGCACCTCGCGAAGAAGCGAATAATGACAGTGCTCCACGCGACGTGGTCGATGGGGACACTGGCGAGCGTGGCGGTTGGTGGTGTCCTCGCTCAGCTTGGCGTAAGCGTGTTCTGGCATTTCTTTGGCGTGAGCTGCTTCGTACTCGCAACATTGTGGATCGTGCGACCCTGGCTGCTCCCCGCGAGTGCCGACGTTCACGCGACCACTGAAAAGACTGTCAAGGAAAAGCGCAACTCGATTCGCAACCTTCCCTTCATCTTTGTTGCGCTCGGCCTCTTCGGCCTCTTTGAACAGATTGGTGAAGGTGCCGCCGGTGACTGGGGTGGCGTGCTGGCCCGTGACAGTTACCACAAGAGCCACTTGTTGGCCACGACGCCATTCTTCCTCTTCGCAATTGCCATGGTGATTGGTCGACTGTTCGGTGACCGTCTGGCCACACGGTTTAGCTCGAGGTACCTACTCGTCGCTAATGGTGCACTTATCGCCGTCGGCCTGGGGCTCGGCATGGTCATCAATGACATCGCGGGCGAGTGTTTTGCGCTCTTGCTACTTGGCCTCGGTGGATCAACGGTAATTCCGCTCCTCTTTAGCGCTGCCGGCCGTGCTTCTCGAACCGATAGGCGAGGAACCTTCACGCCTTCCGCTGCTCTGGCCTTCGTCACCACGATTGCCTACTCGGGCTTTCTGATTGGCCCTCCACTGGTGGGTTACTTGGCGGACTCGATATCTCTTCACTGGGCGCTTGAAGTGCCAGCCGCCCTCGGCGCATTGGTAGCGGTTGGAGCATGGTTCGTGCTTCGTGGCGACAATGCCGACACGATCGTCACTGACGAAGTAACAGGGTTGTAGTCAAGCGGAACTTCTAATGTGGTGGTATGAGTTCTTCGCCACTTCCCGCAACGTTGCTACCCGACACTGCGGTACTGACGGAGAATGACACGCTGGTTGGCGGCGTATCACTGCGAGACATCGCCGCCCAGTTCGGAACGCCAGCGTTTGTCTATGACGAAGCGACCCTTCGTGACCGACTGACCCAAGCGGCAGCCACCTTTGATGATGGCGTGGCCTTCGCCTCAAAGTCGTTTCTCTGTGGCGCTATGGCCCGACTCGTGCACGAAGCGGGCATGTGCATTGATGTGGCCACGGGCGGCGAATTCGACATTGTTGTTCGCGCCGGGGTGCCGGCCAACCGCATCATCATGCACGGCAACAACAAGTCACACGAGGAATTGCAGCGCGCCGTTTCCTTGGGTGTGCACCGACTCATTGTTGACAACTTCAATGAGATTGAACGACTCCGAAGCATTGTCTCGCCTCGTCAGCCCCTCGACGTCCTCGTGCGCGTCACTCCCGGCGTGGAAGCACACACCCACGAATTCATCATGACGGGGCACGAGGACACAAAGTTTGGTCTGTCGGTCGCGACCGGTGACGCTCGCCGAGCAATTGATCTGCTGAGCGCGATTCCCGGTATTTCAGTGAAGGGCGTCCACGCGCACATTGGCTCGCAGATCCTCGACTTCGAGGGTTTCCGTCAAGAACTCGACGTACTCGTGAACTTCACCAAAGATGACAACTTCGAAGAACTCTGTGTCGGTGGTGGACTCGGCGTTGCCTACGTTGAAGGCGAAGAAGCTCCTTCGATCAGTGAGTGGGGCAGTGCACTTCGAGCCGCCGCTCTCGACGTTGGTATGAATCCCGCAACCAAGATCACTGCTGAACCTGGTCGTGCCATTGTGGCCCAGGCCGGACTCACGCTCTACACCGTTGGTGCAGTCAAGCCCGTGACCCAGCGCACGTACGTGGCAGTTGACGGTGGCATGAGCGACAACCCTCGTCCCGTCTTGTACGGCTCGGGCTACGAGGCCTTTGACGTGACCCGTCCACTCGAGCCCCGTCCGCAGAGCGTGCGCATCGTCGGAAAGCACTGCGAAACGGGAGACATCTTGGTGGACGAGGCTTTTCTTCCCGCCGAGACTGGCGTGGGGAGCATCATCGCAACACCCGTTACCGGTGCGTACGGCTACTCAATGGCTTCGAACTACAACCGGGTACCTCGACCTCCGGTCATCTTCGTGAAGGACGGCGTTGCTCGAGAAGTACTTCGTCGCGAAACATTCGACGACCTCGCTCGCCTCGAGATGTAACTCGAGGGCCCATACGGGTTCGTTTAGACTTGCCCAATGGGGAATCGGTCAATTCGTGTCGGAATTATCGGCGGTGGCTTCGTGGGAAGCGCCCTCGTCCGACTTCTTCTCGACCCGACCCGCCACGAAGCACTCCTTGACGGCGCCACCGCTCCACTCGAACTGGTTGGCGTTGCCGTCCGCGACACCACCAAGCCTCGAGACGGCATTCCCAGTGAACTACTAACGAACGACGCCCAGGCGCTCGCGGGTGACCCGTCACTCGACATCCTGGTCGAACTCGCCGGTGGTATTGAACCAGCCAAGACCTACATTGAGGCAGCCCTGCGAAACGGCGTCTCGGTGGTGACCGCCAACAAGGCGCTCATGGCTGAATGCGGCACCGCGCTGGCGCAACTGGCTCACGAAAACAACGCCGATCTCTCCTACGAAGCAGCCGTCGCTGGTGGCATCCCAATCCTGCGCGCGCTTCGATCCTCACTCGCCGGTGAACGCATCAACCGCATCATGGGCATTGTGAACGGCACGACGAACTTCATTCTGTCGAAGATGACCACGGAAGGTTCCGACTACGGCGAGGTGCTGAAGGAAGCGCAGGCCTTGGGCTACGCCGAAGCTGATCCCACCGCCGACGTCGAAGCGTTTGACGCTGCCGCCAAGGTGCAAATTCTCGCGTCACTGGGTTTTGGTACTGAACTGAGTGGTGGCGAAATCTACCGTGAAGGCATCAGCACCATCAGGTCCATTGACGTGGAGTTCGCTCGCCGAGCGGGGTACGTCATTAAGTTGCTCGGTGTTGCTGAGCGTGTCGGTGACAAGGGTCTTTCTCGTCGCGCCCACCCGGCCTTTGTTCCCGTAACGCACCCCCTGGCCTCGGTCAACGGCGCTATGAATGCGGTCTTCGTTGAAGGCGTAAAGAGTGGCCCACTGATGTGGCTCGGCCAAGGCGCTGGGGGAGACCCCACTGCGACCGCGGTACTTGGCGACATTCTCTACTCCGCGCGTAATCGCGTGAGTGGGCGTCACGACGTTCCCTTCACCGTAGACACCTCGCTTTCGTTCGTCGACGCTGGCGACATTTCGTCGGTGTTCTACATCAGCGTGGACGTCCTGGACCGACCCGGTGTACTGGCCCAGGTGGCCAACGTCTTTGGTAGCCACGGTGTTTCAATACTTTCCATGGAACAGTCCGGCGTAGGTGACGAGGCCCGTCTGTCCTTTGTCACTCACGAAGCACTCGCTCGTGATGTTGAAGCAACTGTTAGAGATCTCGCCACCTTGGAAGCTGTTGACTCCATTGGTGCATGTATTCGAGTAATTGATGGAGGAAACGCGTGACCGCAACCCCTTGGAACGGACTTATCAAGGAGTACGCGCAGTACTTCAACCTTGATGGCGTAAATGAAGTCGTCACTCTCCAAGAGGGCAACACGCCGCTGATTCGCGCTGACCGTCTCTCGGAGCGTCTCGAAGCCGACATCTGGATCAAGTTCGAAGGCCTGAATCCGACGGGTTCCTTTAAGGACCGTGGCATGACCATGGCCGTGACCAAGGCCAAGAACGCCGGCGCCAAGACCGTGATCTGTGGCTCAACGGGCAACACCTCCGCCGCCGCTGCGGCCTACGCCGCCAAGGCCGGCATGGACTGTGTGGTGCTGGTGCCTGAAGGAAAGATTTCTCTCGGCAAGCTCGCTCAGGCCATTGTCTACGGTGCCAAGGTTCTGCAGATTCGCGGCAACTTCGACCAGGCTCTCAACTTGGCTCGTGAACTCACCCAGCACATTCCCATCACCATCGTGAACTCGGTCAACCCCGACCGCATTGAAGGCCAAAAGACGGGTGCCTTCGAAATTGTTGACGTCCTGGGTAAGGCTCCCGACATTCTGTCTATCCCCGTAGGGAACGCTGGAAACATCACTGCCTACTGGGCCGGATTCCTGCAGTACCACCTGATGAAGGGCTCTTCACTGCCCAAGATGTGGGGATGGCAGGCCGCCGGATCGGCACCAATCGTTCTCGGTCACCCCGTTGAGCACCCCGAGACCATTGCCACGGCAATTCGCATTGGTAACCCCGCGAGCTGGGTGCCAGCCCTCAACGTGATTAACGAATCACACGGTGACATCCGCGCCGTGACTGACGAAGAAATCCTCGACGCCTACCGCTACGTGGCTCGTTATGAGTCAATTTTCTGTGAGCCTGCTTCAGCGGCTTCGGTTGCTGGACTCATTAAGCACGGTGTGCCTCAGGGCTCGACAGTCGTCTGTGTGCTCACCGGAAATGGTCTTAAAGACCCTGATACCGCGGTAGGAACCAGCGCTCAGCCCGACGTCGTTGACGCCACTCTCGAGGCACTTCTCAGCAAGCTTTCCTAAGGGTTTGCATTGTCAAGAGGTTCGGCTACACTGAACTTGTCGTAGACGTCTGGCCCCTGGCGACGTACGGAATTCTTCCAGCGACATTTCCTCCGTTTTTCTTCTCCACTCGAAGCAGTGTTTTCGTGGTGGCGAGAAAGGAACCCCAATGGCTTCCAAAGCCCCTCAAGACAAGTCCGCCCTCGAGGCCAAGTCACGCGAAGACCTTCAGCAGATTGCTCAGGCAACTGGCGTCAAGGTCTCCGGCCGTGCCTCCAAGGCCACCATTATTGAAGCGCTCATTGCTGCAGCTCCGGCCGCTCCCAAGGCCGACGCCAACGCAGCCAAGAGCGAAGAAAGGCCCGCCGCTACTCGCGCGGTCCGCTCGCGGCGCACCGTTGCCACACCCGCCGATGACTTTGAAAGCCTCCTAGGCGAGTTCGAATCTGACGCCAAAGAAGCAACACCAGCCACACCCGCTCCAGCTGCCGCTGCGTCCGAGCGTCCCGCTCGTGAACCCCGCGAGCAACGTGAACCACGTGAGCCCCGCGAACAGGGCGACCGCCAGAACAACTTCGCTCGTCAGAACAACAATCCCCGCCAAGAGCGTCAGCCGCGCGATTTCGGCAACGAGCCGGGCAACCGCAACCGCCGCAACCGTCGCAATCGCAATGGCTCAAACGCCAATGGCCGTGAGCGATTTGGTGGCGAAGCAATGCCGAACGCCGATCAGCCCTACTCGGGTGAATTGGTTGACGTCGAGGGCATTCTCGACCTGCGCGATGATGGCTACGGCTTCTTGCGTGTTCGTGGCTTCCAGCCTTCACCAGGTGACGTCTACGTTTCAATCAACCAAGTACGTCGCTTCAACCTGCGTAAGGGTGACAGCCTTAAGGGTGGCTACCGTCCCGCAGCGTCCAACGAGAAGTACCCAGCGTTGCTACGCGTGGACACCGTTTCTGATCTCGACCCCGAGGTAGCGCGTCTGCGCCCACGCTTCGAAGACCTCACGCCCCTCTTCCCAGACGAGAAGTTGAAGATGGAGACAGTGGACGCGAAGTCGGACCTCACTGCTCGCATTGTTGACCTGATCGCCCCAATTGGTAAGGGGCAGCGTGGTCTCATTGTTGCTCCACCAAAGGCCGGTAAGACCACGGTGATGAAGCAGATTGCTCACTCCATCGAATCAAACAACCCCGACGTTCACCTCATGGTCTTGCTCGTTGACGAACGCCCTGAAGAAGTTACCGACATGCGTCGTAGCGTTCGTGGTGAAGTTATTGCTTCAACGTTCGACCGCCCCGCCGAAGAGCACACGCACATTGCGGAACTCTGCATCGAGCGCGCTAAGCGTCTCGTCGAAAAGGGTCGTGACGTTGTCATCATTCTGGACGGTATTACTCGTCTCGCTCGTGCCTATAACTTGGCCGCCCCCGCAACCGGACGCATCATGTCCGGTGGTGTGGACTCCGGTGCGCTCTACCCACCAAAGAAGTTCTTCGGTGCGGCTCGCAACATCGAAGAAGGTGGCTCGCTCACGATCCTGGCTTCCGCCCTCGTGGAGACCGGTTCGAAGATGGACGAAGTGATTTTCGAAGAATTTAAGGGAACCGGCAACATGGAGCTCAAGTTGGACCGCCGACTCGCCGAGCGCCGTCTCTTCCCAGCAATCAACGTCAACGAATCCTCAACCCGACACGAAGAACTCCTCTTCCCACCAGATGTTTTGGCCCAGGTGTGGCGTCTCCGCCGCGTGCTGAACGGCCTCGCCACCGAGGGTCGAGAGGCCGCCGGACTGGAACTTTTGATCGACAAACTCAAGACAACACGGTCAAATGACGAGTTTTTGTCGGAGATTGCCAAGGGCCCAGCCCCGACCAGTTGATTTTGTCCTAAACTGTAAGTTCGCAACAAGGAGCACTCATGAAGCCAGACATTCACCCCAACTACGGCGAAGCGACCGTTACCTGCTCGTGTGGCAACACGTTCACGACTCAGTCAACCAAGTCTTCGATGTCGGTGGAACTTTGCAACGAGTGCCACCCCTTCTTCACCGGTAAGCAGAAGCTTGTCGACACTGGTGGACGCGTCGAGCGCTTCCAGCGTCGCTACGCTCAGAAGACCTCCAAGGACCGCGCTCCTAAGGCGTAAGCCTGAGAGCGCCATCCACACTTCGTGCGCTCTATTGACGAGACCCTGAACGTCCTTCAGGACGAACTGCACGCCGTCGAAAAGGCTTTGGCCGAACCCGACGTTGCTACCGACCTGACACGACTGCGTGACCTGTCACGTCGCCACAAAGAACTCGCGGAGATCAACGTGGCGTGGAACGAAGTGAAGAGTGTCCAAAGCGACCTCGCGACCGCGAAAGAAATGTTCAACGAGTCATCAGGCGATGACCGTGAACTCTGGCGCGAAGAAGTAAACGCCGCTGAGGCGAAGTTGCCCGGGCTCGAAATGAAGCTCGAGACGCTCCTCCTGCCCCGCGACCCCAACGAAGGTCGCAACGTCATTTTAGAAATTCGTGGAGCCGAAGGTGGCGAAGAGGCAAACCTTTTCGCTTCCGACCTCGCCCAGATGTACCGCCGCTACGCCGCACTGCGTGGATGGAAGCTCGATGTGATTGAAGAGCGCTACTCCGAGCAGGGTGGCTTTGATGAAGCAACGTACCTCGTGAAGGGTGACGACGCCTGGGCTCGCCTCGAACACGAAGCTGGCGTGCACCGTGTACAGCGCGTTCCGGTCACCGAAGCCAAGGGCCGAGTCCACACCTCGTCGGCAACCGTGTCGGTGCTTCCCGAAGCCGAAGAAGTTGATGTTGAACTCAACATGAATGAACTGAAAATCGACGTGTACCGCTCCTCGGGTCCTGGTGGCCAGAGCGTGAACACGACGGACTCGGCTGTTCGCATTACCCACTTGCCAACCGGCATCATGGTGGCCATGCAGGACGAGAAGAGTCAGATCCAGAACCGTGCGAAGGCACTTATCGTTCTTCGGTCACGACTCCTGAAGGCCGCCCAAGACGAGCAGGCCTCAGAACTCGGCGACCTCAAGCGTGGCCAGGTTGGAACGGGTGGTCGAAGTGAGAAGATTCGTACTTACAACTTCAAGGAAAACCGCGTCACCGATCACCGCATCAACATGACGACGTACACCCTGGACGCAGTACTGCAGGGCAATATCGACCCCTTCGTGGACGCGCTGCTTTCCGACAAACGAGCTCGCCAGCTGGCCGAGAGTGACGGACGCTAACCACGACCTCACCGCGGAGCTCGTCGCTTCGGGGATCGATCGCCGCGAAGCACGCTGGTTGATAGAAGAGTTCTTTCTGGGTGGCGATCCTGACACGCTGGTCGACGTGAGAAACGCTGCCGCCCGTCGCCTCGCCGGCGAACCACTGCAGTACATCATTGGTCACTGGCCCTTTCGCACCCTGGACTTGGACGTCGATGGTCGAGTGCTTATTCCTCGGCCCGAGACAGAAGAACTCGTCGACGTGGCACTTCGCGAGTTGGCGCTACGTAATCTCAGCACGCCCGTCATTCTTGATCTGGGCTGTGGTTCCGGGGCAATCGGACTGAGCCTCTTGGCGGAACTGAAGGAACGGGGTATCGCGGCCACGCTCGTCGCCGTTGATGAGTCGCTCGACGCGCTCGCGGTCGCCAAGAGCAATGCCTTGAAGCACGGGTTGTACGCGGTGTCCTTCGTGCACTCATCGTGGTACGCATCGCTTGATGCGTCGCTCCAGGGGCGAATTGATCTCATCGTGTCGAATCCTCCCTACATCAGTGAGGTCGAGATGGGCCAGCTCGATGACGTCCTCTCCTACGAACCACGTACCGCTCTGGTTGCGAGCGACACCACAGCACCGGGCTTTGATGACCTGGAAGACATAATTTCGGGCGCCGCTTCGTGGCTGACTGGTCAGGGGATCCTGGTCGCCGAACATGGTTACCTACAACGCGACGCCGTCCTCGAGAGTGCGAAGCGAGCGGGTTTTTCTTCGTACGAAGACCTGCACGATATGGCGGGGCATCCTCGTATTCTGGTGGCGCGCCAATGACAACTCTTGCCTCGTACGAACAAGCAACCGACATTCTCCTCGCTGGGGGAGTCGTCGCACTGCCCACGGACACGGTGTACGGACTTGCCGTTCGCCCCGTCTCTGACGAAGCCGTTCAGCAGTTGTACGCACTGAAGAAGCGTCCTGATTCAGTAGCGCTTCCCGTGCTTGGTGCTTCGGTGGAGCAACTCCGTGAGGCGGGGATTGTCTTCAGCGAGCGAGCGCTGAAACTCGCGACAGCCTTCTGGCCCGGAGCCCTCACCATGATTCTTCCCGCCCCAACCGAGCTCAGTCAGCGAGTGCATTCTGGCGAGGCGACCGTAGGCGTGCGAGTTCCTAACGATCCGTCGTTACTCGCTCTGCTGGAACAGACGGGACCGCTCTGTGTGACGAGTGCCAACGAACATGGCGAACCTCCCTGCACGTCAGCCCAGGTGGTGCTCGAGCAGTTTGATGGCGCGGACCTCGCTGTTATTGATGGGGGAGAACGAAGCGGCGCTGTCTCCAGCGTGGTCATCGTGGGTGACGCGTTGGTAATGCGACGTGTTGGTGCGTTCAGCCTCGAGCAACTCGAAGCCGCGCTTTCCTAAAGAGCAATAGTTCCTGCGCGCACCTGCGCACGACGACCGATGAGCTCCTCGGTTTCGGCGAGTGCGCAGAGTGATGCGTCTGTTGAGTGAGACCAGACTCGTTCGCCACCGTCAAAGCGTGCCGCCACCACGAATTTTTCGACGTCACCACTCCGATTGTGAGTAACGGTGTAGCTCTCAATAGTTACTTCGCCGTCGCCTTGGCGTAGTGGGCACACGGGGAGGGCGTCGACGTCACTCTGAGCGCTTCGCCACTGGAATGGAGTGGTTGGTGGTTCGCTGGCGTACGTTCCCCACGCGTGCTTCGTCGAGAACCATCCAAGTCCGGTCACTAGTCCTCGGCCGTTCGGTGCTGCGCGCAGGGCGTCAACGACTGCGCAGATGGAGTGGGTGACGTAGTTATTTCCCGGTCCTCCGCCGAAGGTGAGGCCACCAGTGAGGGTGGGGATGCGACTGGGGTCAAAGACATCAATGCCCAGAACGTCACTAGCGGTCTGGACCACCGTAGGAAAGCAGCTGTAGAGGTCCATATGAGTAAGGGCGTCAGCGTCTTCACCAAACCCCTGCAGTGATGACCAGATGTGTTCCATGGCGGGGGAGGCATCGAGTTGGGGGCGCTCGGAGACAAACCAGTGGTCAGTGGCGTCACTGCCGGACTGGGGGAAGATCATGAGGTCCTTCGAAACACCAAGGGCGAGGGCCTTTTCGTAACTGGCCATGATGAAACTCGCCCCCATGTCGACGGGCAGGTTGGCCACGAGCATCTTGGTGTAGGGGAACGCGACCATTCGGTTCGAAGCACTGGGTGCCGCAATGTCGTGGGCGCTAGGCGCAGTGCGAATCCAGGCGTAGGGGTTGTCCTTAGCGACACGAGCAAAGTGCTCCCACAACTGACCAACGCGCCGGCGCTGTTCGTCGAGCGAGATACCCAGACGAGCGCGACGTGCATTTTCAAAGAGAGGGTAGACCTCGACGGGAAGCGTCAGGCCGTTGGCGTACTCGTCAGCGGTGAAAGGAATCCGGTCTTCTTCAACGAGGTCTGGTGCAGCGACGTCACTGCCTTGGAGCGGCCAGTTGGTCGGAACACCTTCGCGCCTCGCCATCGACGAAGCATTCATGGCTTCAGAGCCAACGACCGCGAGGACATCAATTTCTCCGGCCAGAATGCGCCGGGCTGTTTCGTGCACGAGTTTCTGTGGAATGTTGCCCCCGGTCGGGGTGAGACGAGTGCGCGGCGTTATGCCGAGGGCACTGGCCACCAACAGTGCGGGGTCGTGGGGGTGCCACGTGAACGAACCAATAGCGACCAGTTCCTCCAGGGCATTGAGAACTGCCGTGGTGCCAGTGTCCCGGGCCGCACGTTCGAGCGCTTCGGTCATCAGCGAAAGGGGCGTTGGTCGGTCCACGAAGGTTTCATGTGGCTGGGGATGATTGGTGACCTGGCCGACGCCAATAATGACCGGTGTCCTTAGTGAAATGCCCATGAGTTTCAGTATTACCGGCAGGCCCGGGTCAATGTGGGGCAAGTAGGATTACAACGTGCGCATTGCTCTGGGATCTGACCACGCCGGCTACGACCTCAAGTCGTCTCTCGTCAAGAACTTGACCGAATGGGGTCACGAGGTCGTTGACCTAGGACCCGGAAACGGTACCGACTCGGTGGACTACCCCGATTTTGGCGAAGCGGTAGGTCTCTGCGTGACGAGCGGCAAGGCCGATATGGGTATTGCCGTCTGCGGATCGGGTATTGGTATTTCTATTGCCGCCAACAAGGTGCCCGGCATTCGTGCCGCACTGGTCCACGACGCCACTTCGGCCCGTCTGGCTCGAGAGCACAATCACGCCAACGTTCTCTGCCTCGGTGCGCGCCTTATTGGTGAGCCGGTTGCTCTCGACGCCGTACAGGCGTGGCTTGGCGCAACGCCGGGCGAAGGTCGCCACATAGGACGAATCGACAAATTGAGTGCGCTTGATCAGCGCCTCACCCCACCAGAAAGGTAACTCCGTTGAGTTCATCACCCCTAGACCACTGGATTTCAAACGACGACGAAATTACGTCGCTGCTGAAGGACGAGTGGAAGCGTCAAACCACCACGTTGCAGCTCATCGCCAGTGAGAACTTCACGTCGCCTTCGGTCATGGCCGCCACTGGTTCAATCCTGACCAACAAGTATTCCGAGGGGTACCCGGGCCGTCGCTTCTACGGTGGCAACCAGGTGGTCGACGAAATCGAGGACCTCGCTCGTCGACGCCTCACCGCTCTCTTCGGTGCCGACCACGCCAACGTTCAGCCTCACGCTGGCGCCAGTGCCAACGTGGCGGTGTACACCGGACTGCTGAACCCCGGTGACACCATCTTGGGTCTTCGTCTCGACCAGGGTGGTCACCTCACACACGGTTCACCCGCATCGCTCACCTCGACCTTCTGGAACTTTGTTTCCTACGGTCTGACACCACGCTCGGATGACCCAGCGAATCCCGGTGAAATCATTGACTTTGACAACCTTCGCGAACTGGCGCTCAAGCACCGTCCGAAGTTGATTGTTGGTGGCGCAACGGCGTATTCACGTCAGATTGACCCCGCACCCTTCCGCGAAATCGCTGATGAGGTGGGCGCGTTGTTGATGTTCGACGCTGCGCACATTGCCGGTCTTATTGCTGGTGGTTCACACCCGAACCCCGTGCCGTACGCCGACGTCGTCACCTTCACCACGCACAAGACCCTCCGTGGTCCTCGTGGTGCGGCCATCTTGTGCCGTGAAGAACACGCCAAGAAGATCGACTCGGCCGTGTTCCCCGGTATGCAGGGTGGACCCCTCGAGCACGCCATCGCCGCTCGTGCTGTGGCCTTCAAGGAAGCCGCGCAGCCTTCGTTTGCTCAGTACACCGACCAGATTGTGAAGAACTCGGTCGCCTTCGGTGCGGCCCTCGAAGAAAAGGGTTTCCGCATGGTTTCCGGCGCTACCGAAAACCACATGGTGCTCCTGGACCTGCGCGAGTACGACAGAGAACTCACCGGCAAGGTTGCCCAGGAAGTGTTGGACCTGGCCGGTATCACGACGAACCGAAACCAGATTCCTGAAGACCCACGCTCGCCATTCATCACGTCGGGCCTTCGCGTCGGAACTGCAGCACAGACCACGGCCGGCATGAAGGAAGCAGAGTTTGCTCAGATCGCTTCCTTCATTGACCGCGTCCTTCGTGGCCGCGACGATGAAGCAGCGGTTCAGGCCGTGCGTCACGAAGTTGCCGAGCTGTGCGGAGCCTTTAATCCGTACGCCACCTTCACGAAGTAGCCAATGAGAAATATCGCTGCCTATATCGCGGTTGTCCTTATTGGGACACTCGTGACACTGGTGGCGAATCGCCCAGCGAAGACGATTTCGTTGCGCATTGGCTACACCGCCCAGCCTGACGAACGAAAAGTGCATCAGATGGTCACGCCCTACGGTGGTGGTGGCGCAATGATGATCGGTTTTTGTGTCGCCCTTATCGCGGCCTTTGCTATCCCGACGCTTCGTGGGGTGATCACCTCATCGCACGAAATGCTCGGTGTGCTCGTGGCGACCGCAGTGATCTTTGTGATTGGCGTGGTGGACGACTTTCGTGAGATGAGCGCTCCGGCCAAGGTAGCGGGGCAGTTCCTCGCCGCCTCAGTGCTCTACTTAAGTGGCTGCACGATGTACCAGTTGAAGCTTCCTTTTGCCGGTTTCGTGGTGCTGGGCCCAGCAATTCTGCCGATTATTACTGCGGTCTGGGTCGTGGCGCTCACCAACGCCATCAACCTCATTGACGGCCTCGATGGGCTCGCCGGTGGCATTGTCGCCATTGCCTCAGCGACGCTCTGCGTCTACGGACTGCGGTTGGAAGACCTCGGTCTGCTTCCGGTGACCAATGTAGGACCACTAATTGCAGCTCTGACGTGTGGTATCTGTCTGGGCTTCTTGAGGGACAACTTTCACCCGGCGAAACTATTCATGGGTGATGCGGGGGCTCTGATGCTCGGCCTATTGATGAGTGCCTCGACGATGGTTATTGGTGGCCGTACGCCGCCCACCAGCGGCGTGACGTTCTTTTTCTTCGCCCCGCTGCTCATCCCGGTGTTTATTTTGGGCGTGCCGCTCGCTGACGCTACCTGGGCGTTCATTCGTCGTACTGCGTCTGGCCAGGGATTTCACACACCGGACAAGAACCACATTCACCACCGCCTGATGCGACTTGGTCACGGGCATCGTCGCACCGTCATCATTCTGTGGCTGTGGACGGCGGTGTTGTGCGGCTTTGTGCTGCTCCCTCTCTTCTATAACCGGGCTAACGGTCTTATTCCACTAGGTGTGGGGGTCCTTTTGATCGCCCTCTTCACGTGGTTCAGCCCGCTACTGAGTCGATTGGTTCGAATCAACCCCAGGCGAGAGGCCGTTGACGAGCCCTCTGATGAGGTGCTTCAGTGAGCGACGGGGTGCCGGAACCTCGAGATGAAAAGCCGGTGTCGGACCTACCCGGTCTCGTAGCGTTCGCCACAATCGGCACCACGATTGCCCTGAGTGAAGCGGCAGGAGTCGGTGCGGGAATTTGGCTCGATTCTGCCTGTCACGTCGCTCCGTGGGGTCTGTTTCTCGGAGTAGTGTTGGGGACTGTAGTTGCGGTGGTTTTTGTTGTAAAACAAGTCCGCCGCTTCTTGTAGAAATCGCACCGTGTTAGAAAACCTCCCCGTAAACACCCTTCCGAAGCTCCTGCGCCGAACCACGATTTCGGCCATCATCGTTGCAGTTCTGGGGTTCATCGTCGCGCTTTTGGTGGCGGGGGCTATTCCCGCGCTGGGTGTTGTGGTGGGTGTGGGACTGGCTGTTCTCAATCTGCGCTTTGTCGATCGTCAGGCCGCCAAGGTCGAACTGAAGGGCGAACAGAGCTCAAAAGCCATTCGCCGACAACTTGGTTCCAAGACAACTGGTCGCCTGGCCCTCATGACGGTTATCATTTTGGCGGTCGTGTTCCTCTATGCCCCTCTGGGAATAGGTATTGTGTCAGGGCTTGTGCTTTATCAAATCGTGTTTGTGGTTAACGTGTTGCGCGTTGTTGCAAATCAGGGAGGAATTGAGTGAGGACGCTCTACGCGGCTAAAGAGATCAGTGTTGGGGTACACCCCGAGGCACACCTCTTCGGGCTCACCATCGATACCGACATCGTGACGTCAACCATCGTCGCGGCTCTCGTCCTTCTGTTCATTGGTTTCCGCATGCGCTCCAAGGTCACCGACGGTGTTCCGGGCAAGTTGCAGCTGTTCTGGGAAGTACTTGTTGAGCAGGTGAGCGACCTCGCTGAATCGGCCGTCGGTCCTCAGGGGGCACGTTTCGTGCCGCTGGGCGTAACGCTCTTCCTCTTCATCCTCATCTCGAACTGGGTTGGCTTCATTCCTTCGGCAATGCACCCAGGTTCCTCGGGCGAAATCTTGCCTGCACCAACGGGTGACGTGAACCTGCCACTCGCTATGGCACTCCTCGTCATTGTGTGGGTACACATCGAGTCCTTCCGAGCCCGTGGCTTCAAGGGCTACTTCGGTCACTACGCCCAGCCCTACGTAGCGCTGGCACCGATCAACGTGGTGGAAGAAATCACCAAGCCAATTACTCTCACCTTCCGTCTCTTCGGAAACATGTTCTCCGGTGGCCTCATGATTGCGGTTATGACCACCCTGCTTCCGATCTACGTCGTTCCATTCGGCGAGATCATCTGGAAGCCATTTGACCTCGGTATCGGTGTGATTCAGGCATACATCTTTATGTTGCTTGCAATCTTGTACTTCGGAATGGCGATGAGCCACGAAGAAGCGCACGATACCGCGGTAGAGGCCTCTCACTAAAACCTATCCAGGAGGAAAGAAAAATGGCAGCAAATCCATCAGACATCGGTGCAGCAGTACGCATCGCAGGTGCACTCGTCGGTGGCGGTCTCGCCCTCGGCGGTGGTGCTATTGGTGCAGCAGTTGGTGACGGTTTGGCTGGTAGCCAGACCATCGCAGCAATTGCTCGTCAGCCCGAAATTGAAAACAAGGCACGTCAGTATTTCTTCCTGACAGTGGGTCTCGTTGAAGCTATGTACTTCATCAACCTTCTGTTCATGGTTGTATTCGTCTACGTTTTCTCGAAGCAATAATTCTTATCGCTGCTGGGTCTCCTCGTGAGGCCCAGCAGCGTGTTTCACCTACCTACTAAAGAAGGTCATTCGCGATGATTGCCACTTCAATCTTTCTTCTGCCCAACGGGACGTTCGTTGTCGAACTCCTCGTTGTTGCAGTGATTTTGTTCTTGGTCACGAAGTACATCCTGCCGCCCCTTAACAAGGCCATGACTGCTCGCCAGGAAAAGATCCGTTCGTCACTCGAGGCTGCTGACAAGGCACGTGCCGAAGCTGCTGCGGCTGACGATGAGAAGGCCAAAGTGTTGGCTGCCGCTCGTGAGCAGGCTCGCGAAATTGTTGCCGCCGCCCAGGCCACCTCTGACGCCGTGAAGGCTGAGCAGGGTGCCCGTGGTCAGGCTGAGTACGACCGTATTCTCGCTACCGCTCAGGCCGAAGTTGCCGGAGCGCGCCAGCGCGCCATTGATGAAGCATCTGCTCGCATTGGTGAAATTGTCTTTGACCTCGTCAACAAGATCGTTGGTCGTGAAGTTGACCAGAACGCTCACCAGGACCTCGTCCGTGAAGCCGTTTCTGCACTGAACGCGGAAGCGTCTAAGGGATCGAACCGCTAGTCATGCTGCCAAAGCTCGAAGGTTACGCTGCTGCCCTCCTGGGCTCACTCGAGAAGTCCGTACTCGCTACGGTCACTTCCGAAGTGACGTCACTCGAGCAGACCATCCTTTCTCAGCCCGCTCTGCGCGGCGTCCTCACCGACACGTCAATCAGTGGACCAGCTCGTGGTCAGATCCTCGGTGACCTCCTGGCTTCGAAGGTGAACGCTGCGACGAGGCAGTTGAGCGTCTACGCCGCGACGTCAGTGCCCGCGCAAGATGTTCCGAAGTCATTCGCCGAACTCAGTGCTGCGGCTCGTGCGTTCGCTGAAACCGGTTCATTCCACCACGCCAGCTTAGGACTCCTGGAAGCCCGCCGTCGCGTGAGTGGGTACGCCGACTTCCTACTGAACGACGTTGACACCTCTTCCTTCGCTCGCGTTGAAGAAGAACTCTTCACCTGGGCCCGCACCATTGAGGGCAACCTCGACCTGCGTCGCCTCCTGCTCGACCGTGACGCCGTTGATGGTGCCCGTGTTGCGATTACCACCCAGCTGCTTTCGGGCAAGGTCGACGCCATCACGTTGGCCCTCGCGAACTTTGTGGTGGTTGGTGGACGTCCTCGTGACGTTGTAGGAACACTCGACTACTTGGTGGACTACGTCGCCAAGGCCCGAGACTGGCGCGTGGCTCGCGTGCACACCGCACGTGCGCTCGACGACGCCAGCCAAGCCCAACTGGTGAGCTCACTCGCGACGCTCACTGGAAAGAACGTTGAACTGCAGATCGCTGAAGACGCCTCGCTCCTGGGTGGAGTGTTGGTGGAAGTTGGCGACCTGCGCCTGGACGCCACAACCCGTGGCCGCCTGGGAGCTCTGCGCGAAGTAGTTGCGTCGGGCCGACTGTACGAACCCGCATTACACACGAACGACTAAGAAAAGGAAACTGTGATGACTGAGCTCACCATTAGTGCCAACGAAATTACAGAAGCGCTGCGCAAGCACGTTACTGAGTTCAACCCGGCCGCCGGCGCCGAGCAGGTTGGACGCGTTGTTGAAGTCGGTGACGGTATCGCCCGCGTCTCGGGTCTGCCATCGGCGACTGTAAACGAACTCCTCGAATTCGAAGACGGCACCTTGGGCCTCGCCATGAACTTGGACGAAGACACCATTGGTGCAGTTGTGCTCGGTTCAGTTGACGGTATTGAAGAAGAGCAGGTCGTGAAGTCGACCGGCCGCATCTTGTCAATGCCCGTCGGTGACTCACTGCTCGGTCGCGTTGTAAACGCACTCGGAGAGCCAATTGACGGCAAGGGACCACTCGTTGGTGCCAAGCAGCGTCGTATGGAAATCCAGGCTCCTGGTATTACGGGTCGTCAGCCAGTAGGCGAGCCACTCCAGACCGGTATCAAGGCAATCGACGCCATGACCCCAATTGGCCGTGGCCAGCGTGAACTCATCATTGGTGACCGCAAGACCGGTAAGACCACTGTTGCTATCGACACCATCTTGAACCAAAAGGGTCAGGGTGTGAAGTGCATCTACGTTGCTGTAGGTCAGAAGAACTCATCGGTTGCTCAGACCGTGAAGACCCTCGAAGACCACGGCGCCATGGAGTACACCGTGGTGGTAGTGGCTTCAGCCGGAGACCCCGCACCGTTCAAGTTCCTTGCCCCTTACGCCGGTTGCGCAATCGGTCAGGAGTGGATGGACACTGGCGAGCACGCTCTCGTGGTGTACGACGACCTCTCAAAGCAGGCTGACGCCTACCGTCAGATCTCACTGTTGCTGCGTCGCCCACCAGGCCGCGAAGCCTACCCAGGAGACGTTTTCTACCTGCACAGCCGTTTGCTCGAGCGTGCTGCCAAGCTCAGCGATGAGTTGGGTGGTGGTTCATTGACCGCACTGCCAATCATTGAGACCAAGGCTGGCGACATTTCGGCCTACATCCCAACCAACGTGATTTCGATTACTGACGGTCAGGTCTTCCTCGAGTCAGACCTCTTCTACTCGGGTGTTCGTCCTGCCATCAACGTAGGTAACTCAGTTTCCCGCGTGGGTGGTGCCGCTCAGATCAAGGCAATGAAGTCAGTGGCCGGTACCCTCAAGATTGACCTCGCTCAGTTCCGTGACCTTGAGTCGTTCGCAACCTTCGGTTCCGAACTCGACAAGTCCTCACAGCAGCAGCTCGACCGTGGGTACCGTTTGACCGAGCTCTTGAAGCAGGGCCTGAACGCTCCTGTTCCAGTCGAAGAGCAGTGCATTGTTATCTACGCCGGTACGAAGGGTTGGCTCGACACCATTCCAGTAGCCGACGTACGTCGCTTCGAGCAGGAACTCCTCACGACGTTCCGCGCTAAGCACGCCGACATGCTCAACCAGATCAAGACCCAAGGCACACTGCCTGACACCGCGGCTCTGGACGCTGCGCTGCAGTCATTCGTCGACGGCTTTGCCACGAGCAACTAAGTAAACGAACGTTAGAGCGAGAAAGGAGGAGCAATGGCCGGTGGACAGGAAAGAATTCTGCGTCGACGTATTAAGTCGGTGCAGGCCACACGAAAAATCACGAAGGCGATGGAGTTGATTGCTGCTTCTCAGATTGCCAAGAGTCAGGCTCGCATTGCTGCCAACCGTCCTTACCGTGACGGCATGAAGCGCATCATTGTTGAAGCGGCCCTTGGTGACCCCCACGGCGCCGCAAAGCTGCTGAGTACGCCCGACACTATTGAGACCGCCATTGTGCTCGTCATCACTGGTGACCGCGGACTCTCGGGCGCCTACAACTCGTCGAACCTTCGCGCCGCCGAGCGCTTGGTGAAGGACTTGAAGGCCAAGGGCACCAATGTTCGCCTCTTTGCCGTTGGTAAGAAGGCCGGAGCGTACTTGCGTTTCCGTGGCTTTGACGTCGAAGAGAGTTTCGTTGGCTTCGCTGACCGCCCAAGTTTCAGTGACGCCGCCCGCGTCGCTGCGACGATCTCGGCACCATTTGTTGATGGCTCGGCGCAGCAGGTACTGCTCGTTTCAACGCGCTTCCTCTCAGCTGCTACCCAGCAGGTAACGGTGGAGCAGTTGTTGCCGTTGCAGATGCCGGAGATTGAAGCATCGGACGCACCGAAGCCACTGAAGGGCTACACCGAATTCGAACCAGAAGTTGAAGAACTTCTGACGAACTTGGCACCTATTGCTCTGGAAAGTGAGGTCTACACGGCCCTGCTTCACGGTGCTGCTTCATTCCACACGTCCCAGCAGCGCGCCATGGCCGCCGCTACGGACAACGCTGACGAACTCAGCCGCAACCTCAGTCGAATTATGAACCGAGCCCGCCAGGACTCGATTACTACGGAAATTATGGAAATCGTGAGCGGCGCCGAAGCGCTCCGCTCGGGAAAGTGAGATAGCAATGACCATGGCTCCTGACAAGACCACTCTCGAGACGGGACGCGTTGCCGCGATCGCCGGACCGGTAGTGGACGTTGAGTTCCCACCACACGCGCTGCCCGAAATCAACCACGCGGTTGAGTTCGACATCGAAATCGATGGTCAGACCGTAACGGTTACTGCCGAAGTCGCTCAGCAGATTGGTGAAGGCCGCGTTCGTTGCGTGTGCATGAAGCCAACTGACGGACTCGTCCGTGGTGCTGTTGTTCGCCAGACTGGTCGCGGCATCTCCGTACCGGTTGGTGACGCTGTACTGGGTCACGTGTTCAACGTGATTGGCCAGCCCCTCGACACCGACAACATCGGACCAGTTGAGGACCGTTGGGACATCCACCGCAACCCACCAGCCTTCGACCAGCTTGAGCCTCGTGCCACCATGTTCGAAACCGGTATCAAGGTCATCGACCTTCTTGCCCCGTACGTACAGGGTGGAAAGATTGGTCTCTTTGGTGGTGCTGGTGTAGGTAAGACCGTTCTCATCATGGAAATGATCCGTCGCGTGGCTGAACAGCACGACGGTGTATCAGTCTTCGCTGGAGTAGGCGAGCGTACTCGTGAAGGTACCGACCTCCTGCTCGAAATGCGCGAGTCAGGCGTTATTGAAAAGACTGCTCTGGTCTACGGTCAGATGGACGAACCACCAGGGGTACGCCTCCGCGTGGCACTCGCTGCACTCACCATGGCTGAGTACTTCCGTGACGTCAAGAACCAGGACGTGTTGTTGTTCGTTGACAACATCTTCCGTTTCGTTCAGGCCGGTTCAGAAGTATCAACGCTGCTCGGACGCATGCCGTCAGCAGTGGGTTACCAGCCAACGCTGGCTGACGAGATGGGTGAGCTCCAGGAGCGCATTACCTCAACGCGTGGTCGTTCGATTACGTCGCTGCAGGCTGTGTACGTTCCTGCGGACGACTACACCGACCCAGCTCCGTTCACGACCTTTACCCACCTCGACGCCACGACTGAACTCAGCCGTCAGATCGCTGCGCTGGGTATCTACCCTGCAGTGGACCCACTGACGTCAACGTCGAACATCTTGGCGCCAGAAATTGTTGGTGACCGTCACTACGCAGTTGCTCGTCAGGTGCAGCAGATTCTGCAGCGCTACAAGGAACTCCAGGACATCATCGCGATTCTTGGTCTCGACGAACTGTCAGAAGAAGACCGTGTTACTGTGGCTCGCGCTCGTAAGATTCAGCGTTTCTTGTCACAGCCAATGTTCGTGTCGAAGATCTTCACCGGTATCGACGGCATCAACGTGCCGGTCTCTGAGACCATTGAGTCATTCGAGCACTTGGTTAAGGGTGACCTTGACCAGTACCCTGAGCAGGCATTCCTTAACGTCGGTGGCGCATCAGACGTTGAGCGCAAGGCCGCGGAGTTGTCGAAGAACTAATGGCAACGCTCAAGGTCGAAATTGTCTCACCCGAGGCGTTGTTGTGGGAAGGCGAAGCGTCAGCATTGATTGCTAAGTCGAGTGAAGGTGACTTCACGATTCTTCCCCAGCACACGCCAACGGTTGGCGACCTTGTTCCGGGTCTTGTCCGCGTTGGCACGTCAGAGGGTGAAATCACCTTCGACCAAGCTGGCGGTTATTTCCAGGTTGGACCAGAGGGCACTGAAGGCGTAACACTCGCCACGGTGCTGGTTGGCATTGCGGAGCGCTACTCAGGCACCGGCGGATCGAAGTTCCACTTCGACGCTCAAGGTGCTGGAGCAGTTCTGACGCCAGAGGAAATTGCCCGAAGCGCCGCTCACGCGAATCACAAGCAAGACGCCCACTGGGAGCAAGACGCTTCAAAACAGTAGTCAGCGTGCTACCTTTCGTAGGTAGGCCTGTCGATAAAACGAGTGCAAACGCCTGCCGTTAGGCAGGCGTTTGTCATTCTGTACAGAAAGTAGTAGCAATGCGACGTACCACCCCCTCGGCCACCTCACTCAATCGCGCAGTGCGCAGTGCAGCGGCCACCGTTCTCTGCCTGGTTGGGCTCACGTCACTCGCGGGAGCGGCCGGGGCCACGTCGCCGTCAGTACAGACGTACTACGCCTTTCCTGGCGGCCAAGGAACATTTGCCAACAGCGATCAGGACTGCACGGTGAGCATGATGTCTACCGCCGACTGCTCACTGGCCGACGCCCTCAGTGCAGCGCAGCTCTACCTCACCAACAACCCCGGCGGGGCCGCTGACGTCCAACTTGAATTTGCCGGCAGTGCCAATGTATTTAGTGGCTCGGACCTTCCTACTATTGGTAGGTTTCACCTTCAGGGTGGCTCGCTCACGATTGCTGCGATTAGCAGTTTGGACGGCCCGCCAAGGATTATTGGCACGAGCGGATCTGGCAATTTCTTGAGTTTCGTTGACTCAACCGCTACCCCTACGACAACCAGTACGAGCTCGCTCACCGTGAGCGGCATTACTTTCCAGGGTTTTTCCTCATTGACACGAGGTGGCGTCATGCACCTCACCTACATTGGTTCAGCATCGTTCACCAATGACCGTTTTTCTGAGAACTACTCAGATGTCGATGGTGGGGCAATCTATGACGAAGGCACGTACCAATCGAGTCTGACTCTTACCTCTGACACGTTTTCGTTCAATGGAGCGTTGGGGAATGGCGGTGCCGTAGCGGTTGACATGGCTCCGGTTGGAGTCGCTTCTTCGACATCAGTCACTACCACAGACGACAATTTTTTGAATAATTCTGCTGTGGGAAGTGGAGGCGCACTCGCGCAGAGCATAAGCGGGGATGGTCTGTACGACACGCTCACTGATGCCGGCAGCAGCTTTTCTAACAATTCAGCAACTGGCAACGGCGGTGCCGTCGATATTGCCGATCAAAGTTCTTCGGCAAACCTAGTCCTTGACGGTACGTCTTTCTATGGCAATTCAGCAACTGGCAACGGCGGTGCGGTGGATGCGGGTGACCATCTCTCGCAGAACGACGCCTCCTTGACCAACACGGAGTTCTCTCTAAATTCTGCGATGGGTGATGGCGGAGCGATCGATGATATTGACAATGGCGGCAACGGACTTCTGACCGACAGTGGGTCCCAGTACAACACGAATACGGCGGGGCTCGATGGCGGTGCTATTGATACCGGTGACAACGGAGGCACAAGCACGGTCACTCTGAGCAGTGACGGCTTCCAGGTGCTTAGTGGACAGAATCCGCAGACCTCTCAGAACTACACCGTTGGTAACCAGGCCGGCCTGGATGGCGGGGCGCTTGATGTTGGCGACAATAACGGTTTCGGATCCGTAACGATGACCGGTGGCCAGTTCATCAACAGCTCGGCCAACGATGAGGGTGGTGCGATTGACGCTGGTGACCACGGCGGAATCGGTGATTTGCACATCACCTCGACAGGCTTCTTTAGTAATGCTGCCACCATTGGTGGGGCAATCATGGGTGGCGAGGACGATGGCGTAAGCCATTTGCAAATTCTTGACAGCCTCTTTCGAAGCAATGACGCCTCGGGGCCGGGGGCACTAGGTGGTGCGGTGGCGGCAGGCTTGTACGGAGGCGCCGCCGTCCTCACCTTGACATCTGACCAATTTACGAGCAATGACGTCACCGGCAGCGGTGGTAGCGGTGGTTCTGGCGGAGCAATTGCGTGTGGAGAACAGAGCGTTGCCCTGGGCTCATCCGATTGCGCCGCGACAATCACTGCGTCAAGTTTTAGTGAGAATGTCGCCAGTGAGTTCGGAGGGGCCGCTCAATTTGGTGACGGCGGCTCCAGTTATGCCACGGTAACCTTCTCAACGTTCATTCAGAACACCGCTGGCAGCGGTGGCGCGGCTATCAGTAACGGCACAGTAACTACCGATCCACTGGCAAACACTGCCGGTGACACCACCACCATTGTGCTGCTTCGCTCGACGTTCTACGACAAAGCTTCGGGCAGCGAACTCCTTAATGCTGACAGCAGTACCAACCTCCACCAAGTTGGGGGTTCTCTTATTGTTGGTGCGTGCCCGGGATTTACTGACGGCGGGTACAACGCAATGTCGTCGACCTCGTGCCCCATTACCCAGGGGTCGAGCGTGTTGACGAGCATTTCCTTCAGCCTCGGAGACCTGGCCGCAACGTCTACAGGTGAACAGATTCTGATGGTAGACACTAGCGCGGCTTATGCCGCGACTATCCCGACGGGATCCTCACAGTGGCTCTGCCAATCCCAAAACACTGATGAAACTGGAGCATGGTTCAGTGACAACTGCACAATTGGGGCGGTCAACACTGTTTTGGAAACGCAAACGCTCTACGCTGTACCGGCCGGCGCTGCAGTGGACACCACCGGAAGTTCGGGGTGCACCCTGATTTCTGACGACTGCTCACTGCAAGCCGCCATTGACGCAGCCCAAAATCTCCCAGTCGAAACCCACACGACAATCATGTTGGAGAGTCACGCCTATTCGCTTGTGTATGCCGATGGTCCTTACACCATCAATGGAGACTCTGCTCACATCACCATCGAAAGAGACCCGTCATACTCGAGTTCAAGTGGGCCAGTAATCTTTCAAGGCTCGAACTACGCCGGCACCTCTATATTCACCATTACAGGTGCTAGTGGTTACGTTGCTTTTTCGAACGTCGAGTTCACCGGAGCAAACAGTGGTCACAACGGAGGTGCCATTGACGCCTCTTCATTCTCCGGTGCGCTCGTTCTGTCCAATGACTCATTTCTTGGCAACTCGGCGTACGCCAACGGCGGCGCAGTCGATCTAGCGGATGGTTCGGCGATGGCTGGATCGCTCGTGATTTCATCGACAACTTTTTCCCAGAACAGCGCAGTCAATAACGGAGGAGCAATTGATGCTGGTGACAACGGTGGCACTGTGTGGACCGAAGTCACTAACTCGACCTTCTCGGACAACAGCGCGAATGAAAACAACATCGCATTGACGCTCTCGGCTGGCGATGGCGGTGCCATTGACGTAGCTGACGGGGAAAGCACGTGGGCGAACCTGCAGGGGAGTGGCATTACGTCGATTTCTGGTAGTACATTCGTCCACAACACTGCCTATAACTGCGGTGGTGCGCTCGACCTTGGTGACAAGGGGACGTCAAAGGCACACATTCAGACGTCACAATTCTCGGTGAATCGTGCTCAAACCGGATCGGGAGGCGCCATCAATTCCGGTGATGGACCACAGGGCCCCACGTCGCTACAGGTACAGCAGTCGTCATTTAATCGAAATAGTTCTGGAGACTTTGGTGGAGCTATTGCCAGTGCGGATGCCCACGGTACTTCGCCAGTCACCGCTTATCTTGCACTCGATACTTTCTATGAAAATGTAACGATTCCATTTGCCAGCAATGGTCTGGCGGGTGGCGCTGTTTCGAATGGCAGTTATGGCGGCGTGGGCACAATGACGATCGTTTGGGACACCTTCATCGACAATGGGAATGAACAGCAAGGCAGTCCGGTGCGTGGAAGTTCAATCTTTAGCGGTTCTACGGGAACGACGCTCATTGAACGTTCGACGATTGACCAGGGCTCAGCAATTGATCCTGCTCTCTACGCAAAGGCACAGGTCACCGTTGTCGGTTCGCTTTTCCTCGGGGGCAACGCTCCACTCTGTACCACCGATGGTGGACTCGGCACCATTACGTCGCTGGGCTACAACTACGAGCAAGATGATCCAAGTTGTGGGTTCTCACCAACGGATGGGGCCACAGGCGACGTAAGCGACGCCGCGGTCACAATGAGCGCACCGGTACAGGGAACGTGGGGAATTGTTGAAGCACCCGACAACTCAAATACCCTCGACGCTGCGATTCCGGTTGGAATGACGGTTCCTTACAATAATGCGACGATCACTCTTTGTGCAGCCTCCGACACTGACGGAAACGGTAGCGAGACGGTGAGTGCGTGCACCCCCGGCTCCATTGACGTAGCGCCCAGAGTCCACAGCGTGCAATCGACAGCTCCAGATATGCCAACGGGTCTAAAGGTAGCTACCAAGGGGAGCAACCGACTCGTGGTGAGCTGGAATGCAGTCACCGATAACGGTTCGGGGCCCATCACTGGCTACCTCTGCTCCGCGCCGGGACTTGCTTCAGTGACTGCCACGGGCACAAGTTGCAACTTGACCGGCGTCAATCTGTACCAGTCAGGCTCGTACACCGTCAGTGTTCAGGCGGTGGCTGGAGGGGTGACTTCTGATCCAGCGAACATCACTGTTCGTGTTACTGGTTCGTCAGTACCAACCACAACGACACCAGCGCCCGTGAAGAAGACGTTGGTGTGCACGATGGGTCACAACGTAAAGCGAGTCACCGGCACTGCGCCGAAGTGTCCCGCTGGCTACAAGAAAGCGTAACGACTTACCAACTTGAGACGTAGTCGAGGAGTGTCTTCTTCTCGTTTTCAAGTTCGCTGAATCGGACGAAGACGACGTCGCCAATTGAAACCATGCCGACCAACCGGTTATCTTCAACAACCGGAATGTGGCGAATTCGGTTCGCGGTCATGAGCCCCATGAGGTCAGTGATCGAACTGGAGAGTTGGCAGGTGGTGACCTGTGCCGTCATGAGTTCGGCGACTGTCTTGTTGAGAGCGTCGGCGCCATCGGTGGCGAGGGCACGGACAATGTCGCGTTCACTGATGATGCCCACCAGGGGAGGCTGCTCACCGGTAACGACCAGGGCCCCAATGCCGTGTTGCTTCAAAATCGATACGGCGTCGCTCACGGAGCGGTGCTGAGAGATGGTCGCCACCTCAGCATTCTTCTTCGCAAGTAAATCAGCTACAAACGTCATGTACTTCCCCCCCACTGTGTTCTCTCTCTACCTACATCACTTCTATCGCTCAACCTATACCGACGGCGTGAACTCTTGGAGCTTGTCGTGACGGTGGAACGTTTCGATGGTTCGTACCGTGCCGGAGCGGCTGCGCACCACCAGTGACTGCGTGGTGGCGCCAAAGTCGTGAAACCTAACGCCCCTAAGGAAATCACCGTCGGTAATCGCGGTGGCGGCGAAGAAGCAGTTGTCAGAATTGACTAAGTCGGTGGTGGTGAGCACCTTTGTGAAACTGTAACCAAGCCCCTCGGCGACGGCCCTTTGGGCCTCATCAGTGGGGTGGAGAATGCCTTGAATTTCGCCTCCGAGTCCGTGCAGGGCGGCGGCGGCGATGACGCCTTCAGGTGTTCCGCCAATACCCATCAGCACGTCCACACCGGAGTTAGGCCAGGCTGCGGCGATGGCACCCGCGACGTCTCCATCGGAGATAAGCAGGACACGCGCTCCTGCTTCACGTACCTCAGCAACCAGGTCATCGTGTCGGGGCCGGTCGAGAATGACCACACCGAGTTCTTGCACACTCTTTGAAAGTCGCTTGGAGAGTTCCTTCAGGTTGTCGGTCGCCGACGCATTGATGTCAACAGCGCCTCGACCTCGTGGGCCTACGGCAATCTTCTTCATGTAGAAGCAGGGGCCCGGATCGAACATGCTTCCCTTTTCCGAAAGCGCAATAACGGAGATGGCACCTTTTTTGCCCATGGCCGTGAGCGTCGTGCCGTCAACTGGATCAACTGCCACATCAACTTCGGGCGACTGGCCGTTGCCAATGCGCTCTCCGTTATAGAGCATGGGAGCTTCATCCTTCTCGCCTTCGCCAATGACCACAACGCCGTCCATGGCCACGCCTTCAAGGACGATGCGCATGGCGTCAACCGCGGCTCCGTCAGCAGCATTTTTGTCGCCCCGGCCGGCGAATCGAGCGGCTGCAATAGCTGCGGCTTCAGTGACGCGGATGAGTTCGAGGGCGATATTTCGATCGGGACGAGGCTTCTCCATAAGGGTTAGCGTACTCCTGGGGTTTTGCCGTTTTTGGTCGGTCCGAAACGGTCCTAAGTCCCTAATGGGCCATACTTAAGGGGTGACTTCTCTCGTTGTAAAGCCCGCAGGCCCACTCCATGGTGAGGTAACCGCCTACGGGGCTAAAAACGCCGTACTCAAGCAAATGGCCGCGTGTTTAGTGGCGTCGGGGGAGCACCACCTGCTCAACGTGCCTCACATCACTGACGTTGATGTGATGGCCGAACTGCTGGAGGCTCTCGGTTGCAGCGTGTCACGGCCGGCCGACCACGAACTGAAGATTCTCGTGCCACCACGCGGAGAACTCCACCCCGTAGCCCCGGCTCATCTGTTTGAAGCAATGCGAGCGTCCATTGTGATCCTCGGGCCACTCCTGGCCCGTTGTGGCGAAGCAAACATGGCGCTTCCTGGTGGCGATGACTTCGGTGGTCGCCCGATCAACTTTCATACCGACGGTCTTACGGCCATGGGAGCCACCTTCTCGAACGACCGAAACTTCATTCGTGCGGTTTCAACAACACCTCGCCTCAAGGCAACGCGTATTACGCTCGAGTACCCCAGCCACACCGCCACCGACAATCTGTTGATGGCCTGCGTGTTGGCCGACGGACGTTCAGTTATTGACAACGCTGCTCGTGAGCCCGAAGTCGAGGACTTGGGAAATCAGCTCATCGCCATGGGCGCCAACATTGAAGGCCTCGGGACGTCACGACTGACCATTGATGGGGTGGAAGAACTCCACGCCGCCACGCACTACGTGGTGACTGACCGCATTGTGTCGGCCACGTACTTAGCGGCCGGTCTCATTACGGGCGGCGAAGTTCGTGTCCTCGACGCGAACGCTCACCATATGGAGATGTTGCTACGAAAGATTGAGGCCATGGGTGGCGAGATTGACGTCACTGGTCAGGGGATTCTGGCCCGAGGCCCTGAGCGCCTCAAGGCGTGCGACGTGGCGACCCTTCCGTACCCCGGTGTGGCTACTGACTACAAGCCACTTATCACCACCATGCTTTCGGTGGCCGATGGGGTGTCGGTAGTGACCGAAAACCTCTTTGCCGGACGCTTCCGTTACGTTGATGAACTGGTTCGCTTGGGCGCATCAATCACCACCGAAGGTCACCACGCGATGGTGCGGGGCGTTGACCACTTGAGTGGCTCCAAGGTCGTGGCGAGTGACATTCGTGCGGCGGCGGCACTCATCTTGGCCGGACTCGTTGCTCACGGTGAGACCACCGTCACGGGCCTCGAGCACATGGACCGCGGGTACGACGACTTTGTTGGTCGACTTCGGTCCCTCGGCGCATCAATCGAGCGCTTCTCGTGATTGCCCGAGAGCCCGCTCTCCTGCTTGACCAAGCAAGGGGCGGGTCGCGCACCGCGCTGGCACGACTCATTACCTACGTGGAGTCGGGCGGCAGTCGCCAGCGAGAGACCGCTGCGCTGGCCTACGCCACGCCCGCTCCCTACGTCGTGGGGATCACTGGTCCTCCGGGAGCGGGTAAGTCCACGCTTACTGATCAGCTCATCACCACGGCCCTCGACCGTGGAAGTTTCTCCGGCGAACACCCCTTTAGCCAAGTGGGGGTTCTCTGCATTGACCCGAGTTCCCCCTTCACTGGTGGCGCCATCTTGGGGGACCGCATTCGTATGCAGGACCACGCCACTAATGAGCACGTGTTTATTAGGTCAATGGCGACCAGGGGACACCTGGGCGGGCTCTCGCTCGCGGTCCCTGACGCCGTTCGGGTACTGGGCGCCGCAAACTTCGACGTGGCACTGGTTGAAACGGTTGGCGTAGGACAGATGGAAGTTGATATTGCGTCGTCGGCTGACACCACGGTGGTCGTGACGAACCCCGGCTGGGGAGATGCCATGCAGGCCAACAAGGCGGGGCTCCTCGAGGTGGCCGACATCTTCGTTATTAACAAGGCCGATCGGGCTGGCCTGAAAGAAACGCACCGAGACCTCGAGCAGATGCTCGATCTTGGCGGCGATAAGGAGTGGCGCCCGCTCATTCTTGAAACGGTAGCGACGAGCAACACCGGCACCGCTGAACTCTGGGATGCGGTAGCGGAGCATCGTCGGTTCCTGGAGGCCGGTCGACTCGCCGCTCACCAGCGCCGTCGGACGGTGGCGGAACTGGAGAAAGTGCTCAGTGCAGTACTTCGGGAGAAGGTCGCCAACCTGGCCCAGGGCGAGCGGTACGAAGCACAGTTGGCTGCGTTGCTCGCCGGCGAAACAGACCCCTACAGCGCAGCCGAAGCACTACTCTTTGAAGCATGATTGCAACTTCCACTGGCTTTGACATTGTCTTTCTTCTCCACATCCTGGCTGCCGTTGCGACGCTCATTGTTCTTATTACCTTGCGCATCGGGGCCAAAGCCGTCGCCACCGGCGCTGACGCCGCGAAGCAGAAAGCTGCCTTTCCGGTGCGCACCAATTGGGCTGCGCGCTTGCTGCACGTTCTGCCGATTACCGGAGGAATCCTGGTGGCTACTGGTGGCCACTCAGACGCGATGTCTCAGCCTTGGGTTGGCGTAGGTCTGGCCTGCTACGTCCTCGCCGCCGGCCACATGGAAGCTCGCACGTTGCCCCAAGAGCGCGTTCTGGCGAAGACTATTGCCGAACACGGGGTGGCGTCGACTCAGGCCGGCAAGAAGTTTGCTCTCAACGTCGATGTCTTGTTGGGGCTGATTGCCGTGGCCTTCGTGGCCATGCTCGTTCAGTTCTAAAGGAACGACGCTCGGCCCACCATGCCAGCGGCAACGGTGGCGTTGGTAACTTCATCAATGAGGACGAAGCTTCCCGTTAAGCGATTGACTCGGTAGTCATCAACGACCAGCGCATCAGCGGTCTGCAGCGTTGCGAGACCAATGTCATTCGTAGTGAGTGACGCGGCATCCGAAACACTCAAGTGCTCAATGTCGATAAGGCCATTGATGCTTGCGACGCGCACCGGTGTTGACTTGCTGGTGTGCTTGATCCGTAGTCGCTGACCGGGGGTGAGGGGCTTTTCGCCGAACCAGCAGATGGTCGCGTCGAGCTCCTTGGTCACGGTAGGGAGTGGGGCAGAGGCAATGAGGTCACCACGACCGGCGTCGGTCTCTGCACTGAGCCCCAGGTCGGCACTGAGCCCCACGGTGGCCTCAGCGACGGGGGTGCCACCGTAGTGGATGTCGCTAATGGTGGTTTCAACACCGGCGGGCAGCAACGTCACGACGTCGCCAATGCGGAAGTTTGAACCGTTGACCATGCCGGCGTAGGTACGCCCGCCACCGTTTTGGCGAAGCACCCACTGGATTGGCAAACGGGCTGCTTCGTGGGTGTTCGTCCACGCGCCCGCCTCGGAGCTATCGAGAGCGTCGAGCACGGTGGGGCCCTGGTACCACGGTGTGTTCACCGAAGCATCAACGACGTTGTCGCCGAGAAGGGCCGACACCGGGATAACGAGCGATGACGTAAAGCCGAGTTCCTTCGAGAGGCTCGCGAAGCTATCTTCCACCGAGCGAAAGGCATCCTCGGACCAGTTCACGGCGTCCATCTTGTTCACGGCGACAATGATGGAACGAACACCGAGCAGCGCGGCAATGCAGAGGTGGCGGCGCGTTTGTTCCTTGAGTCCAGCGGCCACGTCCAGCACCACGAGAGCGAGGTCGGCCGTTGAGGCACCCGTGGCCATGTTGCGGGTGTACTGAATGTGTCCAGGGCAGTCCGCGATGATGAACTTACGCTTGGGAGTGGTGGCGTAGCGGTAGGCAACGTCAATGGTGATGCCTTGTTCGCGCTCAGCTCGAAGGCCGTCGGTCACAAAACTTAAGTCAAGGTCGCCCACACCACGCTTCTCTGAGGCGGCCTGCACCGCGTCGAGCTGATCATCAAAGAGCTGGCGAGTGTCGACGAGGAGACGCCCAATAAGGGTTGACTTACCGTCATCGACCGAACCAACGGTGGCGAGACGGAGAAGGTCTTTCGTGGTGGCCTGCATTAGAAGTACCCTTCGCGCTTACGGTCTTCCATGGCAGTTTCGGAGAACTTGTCATCGGCGCGTGTCGCACCGCGCTCTGAAACATTGGCCACGGTGACCTCTTCAATAATGTCCTGCAGCGTGGCCGCTCCGGAAAGAACTGCACCGGTGCAGTTAGCGTCACCCACGGTACGGAAACGAACGACGTGGCGTTCGACCGGTTCGTCGGCTCGAGGCTCGACAAATTCACCTACGGCAAGCCACATACCGTCACGCATAATCACGTCACGTTCGTGCGCAAAGTAAATCGAAGGGAGATCCATCTCTTCGCGCTCGATGTACTGCCAAATATCGAGCTCGGTCCAGTCCGAGAGGGGGAAGGCACGCACGTGTTCGCCAGCGTTCACTTTGCCCTGGTACAACTGCCAAAGTTCTGGACGCTGAGCCTTAGGGTCCCACTGACCGAAGGTGTCGCGGAAGGAAAGAATTCGCTCCTTCGCGCGAGCCTTGTCTTCATCTCGACGGGCTCCACCGAAGGCGGCGTCAAACTTGTTGTCAGTGATGGCGTCGAGCAGCGTCACCGTCTGCAGGCGATTGCGTGAGCCCATTGGACCCGGGTCGGCCACCTTGCCCTGATCAATCGAGTCCTGCACATTGGCGACGATGAGGCGAGCACCAATGCGTTCAGCGGTGCGATCGCGGAAGTCGAGGACCTCTTGGAAGTTCTGTCCCGTGTTGATGTGCATAATCGGGAAGGGGAGTGCTTGCGGTGCGAAGGCCTTTACCGCCAGGTGCAGGAGTACTGCGGAGTCCTTTCCGCCAGAGAAGAGAAGGACGGGCCGTTCACACTCAGCCACAACTTCACGAAGGATGAAGATGGCGTGAGACTCAAGTAAGTCGAGGTGGTCGGTTGACGAGGGGATGTGCGTAGTTGTCATAGAGATATGGGGTCCCGGATAGTCTACTAAATCACTAGGGTTTGTTAGTATTTGGTGCAATGACTGCCCTTACCCCCACCGTAGAACTTCTGACTGAACTCGAAGCGAAGGATGCCGAATTCGAACGGTCGAGTCCTTTGGAGATCCTCAACTGGACCTTTGAGCGATTCGGTGACGACGTTGCGATGGCCTGCTCGTTCGAGGACCTAGCGCTGCTGCACATGATCCACGAACTTCGTCCGGCAACGGAGATCATCTTCCTCGACACCCGAGGTCACTTCCCCGAGACCTTGGACTTCGTCGCCACCATCGAAGCTGAGTGGAAGCTCAACATCACGCGAACAGCCCCGGGACCTGAAGCTGACGAGTTCGTTTGTGGCACCAGTCGGTGCTGCGAAGTGCGAAAGGTTGCCCCATTGATGGACGCCGTACAGGGACGCCAAGCGTGGATTACCTCAGTAAAGCGTGTTGACGCCGCTACCCGCGCCACCATGAAAACCCTGATGTGGGACGAGAAATTTGGACTCGTCAAGGTGAATCCACTGGCGCTCTGGACCGACGACGACGTTGCGTACTACCTCAAGTCAAACAACTTGCCCGAGCACCCACTGTGGGCTGAAGGCTACGCATCAATCGGATGCGCGGCACAAACGGTGAAGCCACTCGTCGCTGGTGACCGTCGTTCGGGTCGATGGGTCGGAGCTGACAAAGAAGAATGTGGCCTCCACGAGGCATAACATCCACCAAAAAATTGTCATGAGACTGTAAATTTGCTGTCAGTGTCAAGTCGACATCGTCAGGAGTAGGTCGGATGCTTCTTATTATCGTTGCGCTCGTTTGGGCAGCATTTATGTCACCAGTACTGGTGCGCTACCTGCGCGACCGCACAGCAGAAAAGTCGATTAACTCGTTTCACCACGAGCACGAAGTCTTGTCGCACCAGGAACTAAGCGTTTCCCCTGCTCACCGCCTTGATGAAGACGATCAGTCCCGACCACTGATGTCCACACTTCTCCGCCGTCCTCGCCTCACCGTCGTGCACGCTGACGACACCTACGGCTCACTTGAATCTCGTAACACCTGGGAAGAGTGGAACGACGACTACAACTACGACGACGGTGACGCTCAGCCTGCCCCTCGTCACAACCGATTCGCTGCTGCGTACTCATCAGTGCCGAGTGCGATCATTTCGCGCATCGAACAGCGCAGCCCTAAGGCAACAACGATGAAGGCTCGTCGCAAGATGATGTTCACTCGACTCGTAATTACTGCGGTGGTGTTGAGTGCGCTCGACTTCATCACGTCAGTGAGCTTCGTACTTGACCTCGCGGTGTTGGCGTGGCTGAGCGTTGCCGCATTTATTGGTCTCGCTTTTTACGCCGTAGCAATTGGCGCGCTCAAGGAAGAGTCACTGCCACTTCGCATGCCACAGCGTCGTACGTTGGCCACCGTAGAGACGCTCTACAACGAAGTGCCAGAATACGAAGACGATGAATTTGAAGACGAATTCTTCGACGCCAACGCCCAGGGACAGTGGCAGCGTGACGGAGGACTCAAGCGCGCCATCGGCTAAATTGACATCCCTGAGGGGATGTAGCTCAATTGGCAGAGCGCTTCGTTCGCAATGAAGAGGTAGTGGGTTCAAATCCCATCATCTCCACTCGGTGTTGCTTCGACATCTCTATCAGTCAGCTGCTAAAACTCTGACCCCAAAAGCCAGTGCGCAAAGTGAAAAGTAGGCTGGTCGCTTACTGCAATACTTTGTTGGACACGAAAAATCTGGAGGCCCCACAATGCTCGAACGTTCAGTTTCACTAGTCATTCGAATTGTGAAGGCGTCGTACCTGTCGTCACTGCGACTCTTCGCTACTGCGTTGATTTTCTGCGCGTCAATTGCGCTGCCCATCGCATGGAGTAGCCCTGCGGGGGCGAGTGAAACATGTGTCGGCACGGCAGCTGACTGTGTCGGGACGAGCTCCAGTCTGGACTTCTCGATTAGCGGCGGTGCTGCCAGGGTCCTGAGTGATAGCAATAGCACTAGTGAATCAATCACAATTCCTAGCTCTATTTCGTTTGGGGGATCGTCGTACCCCGTGACCGAAGTTGGCCGATACGCATTTACGGCGTGTTCGTCCGATACATTTCTGACTTCCATCACAATCCCCGACACCGTTACTCGAATTGACAACGGAGCCTTCCAGTGCCAGTTTTTTCTGAGGAGCCTGACGATCCCTAACTCGGTGGCGTCCATTGGAGTTGGTGCATTTGAAACAAATTACGAGCTTGCTTCGTTAACTCTCGGTACTGGTCTTCAGACCATTGGTGCCTACGCCTTTGTCGATTGTTACCCATTGTCGTCAGTAGCCTTCCCAGATTCACTTCTGGCCGTAGGCGCCTTCGCGTTTGCCGGCACGGCCCTCACTTCCGTGGCTCTCCCCTCGTCGGTTGAACAGATAGGTAGTGGGGCATTCGGTTCTGAGTCGTTCCTTCAGACGGTTTCAATTGGGTCGCAGGATTTCAGTGGGCCTCCCGTCACCCAAATCGACCAGTTCGCGTTTACGAACGACTCAGCTCTGCAGTCCATCCACCTTTCCGGTTCGGTGAATTATTTGGAGCCGTGGGCTTTTGGACTGATTGGCACAACACCCACAATCACCAGTGAGAATCCGAGTCAAGTGTGGAGTGACTACAACGGCCAGATTTTCACTACTAACGATTTGGCCACGAACGCAGTCGGTTACGGCCTCACCGCCGGACCGCTAGCGAACGGTGAAGGTCTTGACTGGACAACGTACACAATGACCCCAGAGCAACAGGCCTACTACCAGGCCTACGCCCAGGCCAATCACGCCATTCTGACGTCTGGTCTGGCCAATGGCCCAGTGTGCGACCACGGCACCGCATCGACAATCGACATGGTCCTTGGTAGCGATGGAAGCAGTGGGGACAACACCACTGTTGACTCACCATGGACCGCTGGTACGGCTGGAGCGAATCAGAACTGCCCCACGAGCTTCTACATAGATACGTTCACTGGCTTTCTGACAGTGCCCCCAGTTGCTTCGGGGGCTTCTTCGGTGACTGTTACGTTCACGGCCAATGCCGACGACGGCATTGAACTCTACGTGGGCGGCACAAACGTCATTGATGACGACTATCAGCAGTCAGCAACTGACGCTGACGTTGTGGACTGTGTTGACGAGTATGGGTGCAACGCAATCGGAACAATTACGCTCAACGTTGGCCAAACCTATAGTTTCGAACTTGACCACGCGCAGGGTAACGGTGGCTCTGCGGTTCAGCTGGCCTGGGACATCAACGGGTTTAGTCAGCTTGTTCCGCCCTCGGCGTTTAGTCACACCTTTACTCCACCAGCCCCCGCCAGTCCGGTGATTGGCGGTGCAAGTGAGGTAAGCAACAAGGCCCTCAAGCTCTCATGGGCGCCGGTGAGTGACAATGGCTCAGGTGCAGTGGACAGTTACACGTGTTCAGCACCGGGAGTCGTACCCGTTACCGTGACTGGCACCTCGTGTGTCCTCAGCGGATTCAATTTGAGCGCTGCGGGCAACTACCAACTTTCAGTGGTTGCTAATTCTGGTTCGCTGTCATCGGATGCGGCTTCGATTACTGTCGCAATCGCGGGGACACCAACGACAACTACGACGGCCCCGCAGGTAAAGACCATCACCTGTGTACTTGGTAAGAAGACGAAGAGGGTTCGAGGCGTTGCCCCAAGGTGTCCAGCGGGCTTCAGGCTCAAGTAGCGCCTTCGCCACGTAGGACAGTCGCCACACTCCTTGTCCGCACTCATCGAGCCCCGGTACGAGGGGACTGGCTTGGGCGACGATGGCGGACAAGATCGTGACCTTCACGAAACGTAGGGTAAAAATACATACAAAATGTCGCAGTTAGTGCAACACCTGTCTTTTCAAGGCAAATCAAGAGAAGATATTGGATGGAGCGCCGGCGGCATTATTTAAACAAAATTCATGTTTAACTTTGAGTATGTCTTTGCCATCATTACTCCGTCGTACCCCACTGTCTTTTCGCGAAAGTATGGTGAAGTGCGCTAGCGCCGCTGCACCAGGGTCTTCGCGCAGGGGACGACGAGTAGCAGTTTCCGCGCTCGCTACCACGCTGTCGCTCGCCAGTCTGTTGGGGATTGTCGCGACTGCGGCGCCAGCCGGAGCCGACCAGAACAGTGACCTGGCTGCTTACACCACCGCTGGAGGATCGACATCGAGCTCGCTCTATCAGGCCGTCGCGAACGACCTGAGTCAGACTACCGATGTGGCAACGCACGACGCGGCCCTAGAGGCGGCTACGCGTGAAGTGCAACTCGCCACTCACCTCCTTTCTATTTACTACTCACGTGGAGGCACACCGTCAGATACCGTAGCGGCGAGCGTGCATGGTGACATCAGCAGCGGTAATGACGCTGACCTGCCTCAGGCCATTGCGGCTTTGGAAGCATCGATGATTGCGAATGGTGCTCCTTACACGTCGCTATCACTCACGTTTCACGTCGGCGGCGGTGGTGATAGCTTGACATTGCCAATCACGGGTACGGCTAACTGGTATGACCTATCAATCGCCTGGTCTGATCAGACCGACTGCCCCGACGTCGCTTTGACGTGTGATGTGACTACCGGAAACACCGATGTGTCGGTGACGGTACTGGACTTCAATACTGAAGCCCTGGCCTTCGGAAGCCAAAATTCGTGGCCCGGCGTTCAGTCGCTGTCCTCGGTCAATAGCTGGTCTGGCGACTGGTCCTCGCTAGCCTTCGCATTCGCGCACGCAACAAACTTGCAGAGCGTTCCTTCGACGCTTCCTTCGTCAGTCACCAATCTCACTGGAACGTTCTACGCCAGTACGTTCAACCAAGACATCAGCTCGTGGAATACCGACAACGTGACCACGATGCAAGACATGTTCTTGAACGACACCTCATTCTCAGACGTCAATTACGGCCTCTTTCTGCACACACTCGCTCTTGAAACGGCAGCTTCAACCATTACGCCATCGGAGCTCGACTCGTCGTCCTACTTCATGTCAAGCGCCCAACCCGACCGCTCAATGCTTATTGGAGATCACTGGGTCATTAGTGACAATGGCCTCGACACCGCGGACTCTATCCAGATAACGTCAACCCCTCCTAACGACGCGTACGCCAATGATGGCGGAGGCTATGAGCCCACGGCGACCGTTCAGTCGGGCAACAGCGTAACGATTTCCGTTGACTCCTCATCGACGTCGAACTGCTCGATTACCAATGGCATCGTCACCTGGACAACTGGCGGAACCTGCGTTCTCAATTTTTCAACTGCGGGTGGTAGCGGTTACTTAAGCGCCAGCGCAACGCAGTCGTTTGTTATTGCACCGACCAACACAATGGTTCAGTGGCAAAGTAGCCAAACACAGGGCCCGCTTTCCGTGGCTCCCTTTGCCGGCACTTCGGCGATTTCCTGCGTGTCATCCACATTTTGTGTAGGCACCGGAATCTACGGCTACACCTCACCGGGTGGACCATATTCGGGTGAGGTATCAATGTTTCATGGAGGTATCTGGACAAGTGCGAAGCTCGTCGGGCCTTCGCTGTACCAAGGCGACCCAGTAGATGTCACTTCGATTTCCTGCACATCGACAACGTTTTGCGTTGTCGGAGGTCAGGTCGAAGTAGCACCCTCAGCGTGGCTGCCTGCCGTTGATCAGTATGACGGTACGTCATGGACACCAACGTTCATCGCCCAAACTATTCCAAATACCACTGGCGCGGGCACTGTGACGAGTGTCTCGTGTTCTGGAACTACGTGCGTCGCTGGCGGTGAGTACACCGACACTTCAAATCTCCAACAGGCCTATGTGTCAGTGCTAAGCGGGGGGGCGTGGACTGACTATGAAGTCGCTGGTGCACTGAATGTTCATGGCATCGCCCAAGTCAACGGTGTTTCGTGCTCTTCGACCCACTGTCTCGCCGGTGGTTATTACTACGACGCTGGCCATATACAACGAGCCTTCACTTCAACTTTTGACGGAACCTCGTGGACGGACGGTGAGGTTGGTGCTTCGCTCGGCGCCGGAGGGGCGAACGTAACGAGTGTCTCGTGCTCGGACGTACTCTGCGCCGCTGGCGGAACCTACGTTGATTCGAGTAGTAACAATCAGGCCCTCGTCTCGATTTACAACGGGACATCGTGGGCCGACAGTGAAGTCGCCGGAAGCGAAAACACGGGCGGCGAGGCTGGCGTAAGCAGTGTCGCGTGTCTCAACGACGGTTGCCTTGCAGGCGGGTCGTATGCTGTTGACTCGAGCCACGCCGACGCTTTCATTTCAACCTACAGCAACGCTCAGTGGACCACTACGGAAGTAGCGAGTTCCCTGAATGTAGGTGCGAATGCGAGCGTTTCTGGCGTTGCCTGCAGCACCACGATTTGTGGCGCAACTGGTAGCTACGTGGACGCACAAGGCTACGACCGGGCATTTGCCTCGACCTACGAAAACTCTGGCTGGGTGTCAAGTGAGATTGAAGGGACCGTGGCATCGGGTGACCCGGTTAATCCTCTGACCATCTCGTGTGCTGAACCAGCATTTTGTGCCATTGGCGGGTTTTACCAAAACGGCAACCCCCTGTTCGCTTCGTTCTTCGTCGTACCATTCGTGAACGCCACCGTTCCGTCGATCATTGGCGACACGGTAAGGGGCGCCAATAATGCACTCGAAGAGGCAGGTTTTTCACTGGGCACCTCGACAGGTGTGACCACCGCAGGAGCGACTGCGCTCAACAATGGTGAGGTTGCAACCCAGTCAGTTTCTGGAACGGCGATGACGGGGACCACCGTGAACTACACGACGTACTCGTACACGCCACCACTCGCTCAGACGTGGACGGACAGCGAAGTAGCGAGTGACCTCAACTTGGGCAATGTTGCTTCCATAGTTTCCGTGACGTGTGTGTCGTCAGTCTTTTGCGCGGCGGGCGGTTCGTACCAAGACTCCTCTGGCGCTACGCAGGCGCTTGTTGCGCTCTACAACGGAAGTTCCTGGAGCGACTCACCAGTGGCTCTTTCGCTCAACACGGGCGGTGGGGGTCACGTGTGGAGTGTCTCGTGCGCAACCTCGACTAGCTGCATGGCAGTTGGTACATCCACCGATACCTCAGGCCATGAATGGGGCTTTACTTCTTCCTACGATGGCTCGACGTGGACAACGAACAGCTTGCCGGACCCGTTTGGTGCCGGATCAAATCTTTACCTTGGGACGGTCTCATGCTCGTCGGCCTCGTTCTGTCTCGCGGGCGGCGACTACGAAGACAGCTCCTCTCACTACCAAGCGATGTTGGCAGTCTTCGACGGAGCAGAATGGATTCCCTACGAGGTCGCCACTCAACTGAATACGGGGCAGAACGCTGCGGTACAACAAGTTACGTGCCTCTCGTCGACGTTCTGTGTCGCTATTGGTCAATTTTCGAACTCGGGACTCCACTCGTTCGCGACCATTTTCACCGGACTTACATCGACTGATACTCAGATTGCCGATACGTTGCCGTCAGAAGTGAGCGACAACGTCAATGCAATTTCGTGTGTGAGTGCGAGTTTCTGTGTGGTTGGCGGTAGCTACCAGTCAACAACGCAGTACAACATCCCGTTTGTTTCGACCTTCGACGGCACGTCATGGACCGATTCTGTCGTTGGTGAGAACTTGGAGCAAAACCCCGATGGTGCGGTGACGACAGTCTCGTGCGCCTCGACCAGCTTCTGCGTGGCTGGTGGTAGTTACCTGAATTCCTCGGCGCAGTCAGAACCCTTCGTCTCGACACTCAACGGAAACTCTTGGTCAGATAGTGCAATTGCCACTGACATCGCAACGGGAAGCCCGGGCGAAGTTAACAGCGTTTCGTGCGTCTCATCGACGTCGTGCGTGGCGGTGGGCGGGTACTTCAACTCTGCCTCGTACGGACTTCCGTTTGAAGCGACCTTCAACGGAACCTTATGGAGCGATGAGCCGCTGGCGCATCTTCTTGATCAAGGTGGGCAGGGCGAAGCTCTAAGCGTCTTCTGCGTTTCCTCAACGTTCTGTGCCACCGGTGGTGACTACCGAGACAGCACGTTTGGCTTCCAGGCTTTCGCTTCAGTTCTTTCGACGTCAGGGACTGTGCCCTCGATTATTGGCGAGACCGTGGCGGGCGCAACGTCCGACCTCACGAGCGCCGGCTTCGTGCTCGGCACAGCAACCGGAACAACCTCAGTGGGCGCCACTGCCCAAAACAACGGAGACATTGCTAGTCAGTCGCTCTCCAACTCTCAGACACTTGGCTCGGCGGTGGACTACACCACCTACGCGTACTCGGGCCCCTCGGTGACGTGGACATATACGGAAATTGCCAATGATGTAAATCTTGGA
>Ga0164296_1000525_pt1 | contig 44792 bp, 43 predicted proteins | sample GEODES057metaG_FD_113533 | JGI IMG/M metagenome (GOLD analysis project Ga0164296, IMG submission 113533) | Dystrophic lake water microbial communities from Trout Bog Lake, Wisconsin, USA - GEODES057 metaG | ecosystem: Environmental > Aquatic > Freshwater > Lake | place: USA: Trout Bog Lake...
ATTCACCACTAATCATGGCAGTTTTACCATCACTCTTAATGAAGAATTAGCGCCAAAAACAAGTGCCAACTTCTTAGAATATGTCAATTCAGGTCATTACAACAACACGATTTTCCATCGTGTGATTAAAGATTTTATGGTGCAAGGCGGCGGTATGGAGCCTGGCATGAAGCAAAAAAAGACCAACCCTGAAATCGAAAACGAAGCGAATAACGGTTTAAAAAATACCCGTGGCACCGTTGCGATGGCCAGAACGAGTGCTCCCCACTCTGCCTCATCCCAGTTTTTCATCAACGTGGTTGATAACGCATTTTTAAACTACTCATCACCAACACCACAAGGTTGGGGATACGCGGTATTTGGTGAAATCACGGACGGTATGGATATTGTCGATGCGATTCGTAAAGTCCCAACTGGTAGCTCTGGATTTCATCAAGATGTACCAAAAGAAGATGTCGTCGTCATTGAAGCTAAAGTGATCTAAATAGCTCTTTATGATTTCTTATGACAACGCGCTGATTATTTCGGATATTCATTTAACGCCAGCGTATCCTTATACAGCCACTCGTTTTATCGAGTTTTGTGAAAATGAAGCGCGTACGACACAAGCAGTCTTTATTATTGGCGATTTGTTTGAATTTTGGGTGGGAGATGATGCACACTTGCATACTCCCTTCCATTTAGATATTGCCAAGCACCTTAAAGCAGTAACCGATAGCGGTGTAGCAGTCTATTTTATGGCAGGTAATCGTGACTTTATGCTAGGAGAGTCATTTAAGCAACTCGCCCACTGGCAAGTCATACCTGATCCATCATTAATTTCCATTGCTGGTGAAAAATGGTTACTCACGCATGGCGACGCCCTTTGTACTGCAGACCCTGCTTACCAGTTTTACCGTAATTTAACGCGGTTAAAGTGGCTACAAAAATTATTTATGAGAGTTCCTATCAGCTATCGCAAAAAAATGGCTGAACGTCTTCGCAGGAGAGCTACGATTAAATATCAACGTAAACAGTACTTTGATCTCGCGCAGGCGAATATCAAAGGAGATGTGACGCTAGAAGCCTGTGCCAAGATGACCAAAGACCTCGGCTGCACAAAACTGATTCATGGTCACACCCACCGCCCTAAATATCATAAAGAGTCTTATGACAATCAGACTTGGCAACGGTGGGTATTGTCCGACTGGGATTTAGACCACCCAGAGATGCTGCCTCATGCCAGCGGATTCCGAATTGATCAAAGTGGCCTTCAGGTGGTCAATCTAATTGCTTGAGCTTGGGGTTCAGCTCTAAGTTGAGCTAAAGATTAAGCCACCTTTTCAATACCTAAATTAATCGAGAATCTGCGCCATTTGCGCAAAGATTCTGGCGTTAGCGGCCATAATTTGACCGGTCTGGAAATGCGTTTCATTCCCTTTGTAGTTGCCTACTAAGCCGCCCGCTTCCTGAATAATAAGTACCCCTGCTGCCATATCCCAAGGCTTTAAATCTGCCTCAAAAAAGCCATCATAGCGACCCGCTGCTACATAAGCTAAATCCAGAGCAGCAGCACCAGGGCGACGCAGGCCTGCGCAAAGTCTAGTCATTTTTCTGAAGTTTCTAGTGTAGGTATCCAAATCTTGATCATCCCGAAACGGAAAACCAGTACCGATTAAACATTCCGATAATCTTGTTTCATTGGCAACGCGCAAGCGACGATTATTCAGATAGGCGCCAGCACCTTTGGTGGCCGTAAACAACTCATCACGACTGGGGTCATAAATAACACCTTGCTGCAATACGCCATTTACCGCTAGGGCAATGGAAACAGCAAACTGAGGAAAACCATGAATAAAATTGGTAGTGCCATCAAGGGGATCAATCACCCACACATGATGGTCTTGATCAGGATCATCCTGACGCACAGCATCTTCCCAACTCATTGCGCCTAATTGTTCACCATCCGCTCTGATATAGCCTGTTTCTTCTGCTAAAAAATTGTGGTGAGGGTAAGCCTCACGCAGTACTTCAATCACGGCAGCTTCTGCAGCGCGGTCTACTTCCGTTACATAATCATTCTGTTGCTTACGAGCAACTTGCAGACGTTCAATATTCAGGGCAGCACGACTAATCACTGTGCCAGCATTTCGAGCGGCTTTAATCGCCACATTCATCATTGGATGCATAGAATTCTTTATAGTTAATGAACAACATATTGCGCGAATTGGTAAAGAGCAGGTTGGTTTATATGCCAACTTAATTCAGTATTTTAACCATTATTCCCCCAAAAAGCCATTATTCTGAACTCATTGCTACAATGGTTTAACGATATTTTTCAGAAGTTACCGATGAGTTCAGTCTATTGGATCTTGCATCAAACCTCTCACAACGGCAATGTCGGTTCAGCCGCCAGAGCCCTTAAAACAATGGGTTTTAGCGAATTAGTGCTCGTCAATCCCAAAGACCCCCATGCCGTCCAAAGTTTGGATGCCATTGCACTCGCTAGTGGGGCAGAAAATGTTTTGCAAAGTACCGTGTTAGTTAATGATCTGAGTACGGCGTGTCAAAATCTGCCGATTGTGTTTGGTTTAACTGCCCGCGACCGTGAGTTTGGACCGCCTTCGATTACCTTAAAAGAAGCCTGTCAAATCGCCGTTGAGGCTTTAGCGAATGGTCAATCCGTCGGGTACTTATTTGGTACAGAGCGCACTGGTCTCGAAAACGAGGACTTACAACATTGCTCTCACCGAGTTTGGATTGATGCCAACCCTGCCTACTCCTCGTTAAATCTTTCACAAGCGGTCATGATCTGCGCTTATGAGCTGCGGCAAACGCAAATACAAAGTGGTCTGACCAATGCAACACTACTCAATAGTTCTGAGCGCAGTTGTGAGAAAGCAACGATTGGCGCAGTGAATGCGGCCCTCGATCATCTCAAAGAAGGACTCGAGGCGATTGAGTTTTTAGATCCCAAACATCCCAAAAAACTGATGGAACGATTGCGCGCGATGTTTGACCGTGCTCAATTAGAAAAAGAAGAAATTGATTTAATCAGAGGAATCGCCAAGCAAATGCTCAATCAAAATCAAAAGAAGTAAAATGGGGTATGCCATTCAAAATATTTGAAACTGTTGATTCCATCATTGCCCGTGATCCTGCGGCTAGACACCGTTTAGAAGTTATCACTTGCTACCCTGGTCTGCATGCAATTGCTGCGCACCGGCTCAACCACTTTTTATGGACCATTGGTCTGAAGTGGTTAGCGCGTTTTTTAGCTCACATTGCTAGACTCCTAACCGGAATTGAGATTCATCCAGGCGCAAAGATAGGTAAGCGTGTATTTATCGATCATGGTTTTGGTGTCGTGATTGGTGAGACCACTGAAATTGGTGATGATTGCACCATCTATCAAGGCGTGACCTTAGGTGGTACTTCGCTCTATAAAGGCGCCAAACGCCATCCTACGATTGGCTCCAAAGTGGTAATCAGCGCTGGGGCAAAGGTATTAGGTGGTTTTACGATTGGCGATGGCGCTCGGGTTGGTTCTAATGCAGTGGTACTCAAAGAAGTCCCTGCTGGCGCGACAGCGGTGGGTATACCCGCTCGGATTATTAAAGCAGAGTTACCTAGTAGCTCTAATCCGAGTACCCAAGCCCAGTTTTCTGCTTACGGAATTACGCCGGAAGCAGACGATCCGATGTCACTCGCGATGAAGAGTTTGATTGATGTGACATTAGAGTTAGAGGCGAAGGTGCAATTACTGGAGCGGTCGCAAAATACCAAAAATGATTCATCCTCCCCCGAGATCGAAAAAGACATTCATCAGTTGCGCGACTGGTTAAAAGACTAATTACCATGTCGGAGGCATTTGCTGGTCACTCTCCTGCTATGCAACAATTTTTGCGGATCAAATCGCAAAACCCACATGCCCTGCTCTTTTTTCGGATGGGCGATTTTTATGAGTTGTTTTTCGACGATGCGGTGATTGCTTCTCGCATTTTAGGCATTACCCTCACCCAAAGAGGGGCTTCGAATGGCGAGCCCATCAAAATGGCAGGTGTGCCCTACCATTCCGCTGAACAGTATTTAGCGAAATTAATTCAAGCCGGGCAAAGCGTTGCTATTTGCGAACAGATAGGCGATCCTGCGACGAGTAAAGGACCGGTTGAGCGCAAAGTCATGCGCATCTTAACGCCAGGCACCCTCACGGATAAAGCCTTACTTAGCGAGCGACAAGATGCCACCTTAATGGCTTGCTTCGCGCAGCACCAAACAGTCGGGATTGCTTGGTTAACCCTCGCTAGTGGTGACTTAAGAATCACGACCTGCCCACAGACTGACTTTGCCCAACATATTGCTCGGATAGCACCAGCTCAGTGGTTATGTGTGACCGAACAGGCTGAGCTATTGACACATTTAACCCAAGATATTGCTTCGCTAGCTCCCCCCGATCAAGGCTTGGTACCTTCTTGGCTATGGAGTGCACAAGAAGGTCAAGCGCGTCTCACACAGTTGTTAGATTTACCCGATTTACAAGCGATTGGCATTGATCAGGTTGGTGAGCATGCACTAGCATTTACTGCTTTATCCGCCCTACTGTCTTTTGCGGCGCATACCCAAGGCTTAGGTTGGGAAGGTAAGTTACCGCATATACCGACCTGTGTGCTCGAAAACCATCAATCGTTTATTAGCATGGACGCTGCCACCCGGCGTAATTTAGAGTTGACTCAAACCCTTCGGGGTGAGAGTGAGCCAACCTTATTTTCATTATTAGATGCCTGCGAAAACCCGATGGGTTCGCGTTTACTGCGTCACTGTATTCATCACCCTTTGCGTTCCCAAACAGAGACCGCAAAACGACACCAAGCGATTGAAATGTTGCTCGGTGAATATTTCGTGTTGCAAGAAATCCGCAGCTTTCTAAAACAAATTGCAGATATTGAACGTATTGCCAGTCGGATTGCTCTACGATCCATCCGGCCAAGAGATTTGGCTAGCCTGCGTGATACGCTTCAAATACTCCCCAAAGCGCAAGAGTTACTACAAATCTTTGGACAAGAAGGCTCCTACCTTCGTCAACTGACCAGTGATTTAGATACCCCTGCTGCCCTGTCTGATTTATTGACGCGCGCGATCATGCCAGAGCCTGCTGCAATCCTGCGGGAAGGCGGAGTGATTGCTGACGGCTATGATGCCACACTGGATGAGCTACGCTTACTGAGCGCCAATACAGGACAGTTTTTAATTGATTTAGAGGGGCGTGAACGAGCACGTACGGGGATCAATACACTGCGGGTCGAGTTCAATAAAGTACACGGCTTTTTTATAGAAGTCACGCATGGTCAAACCGATAAAGTGCCGCTCGATTATCAACGCCGCCAAACGCTCAAAAATGCGGAACGTTACATCACCCCAGAACTCAAAGCTTTTGAAGATAAAGCCCTCTCCGCAAAAGAAAAAAGTTTTGCTCTGGAGCGCCAATTATTTGATGAGCTCATTGACCAGTTGCAGACTGAAGTTCCCTTGATTCAGAAAATTGCTAAGGCTTTAGCGCAAATTGATTTGCTCTGCTCCTTCGCCGTCAAAGCACATGTTCTAAATTGGGTTAAGCCCGAATTAGTAGAGCCAGCAATGATACAGATCGAAAATGGTCGCCACCCAGTGGTGGAAGCCCAACTCGCTAAAAAATCTTTATCTTTTAGTGGGAACGACTGCGTTTTTAACTCTAGTCGTCGCATGCTCATGATTACGGGACCGAATATGGGTGGTAAATCTACTTATATGCGCCAAGTTGCCTTAATTACCTTAATGGCCTACCTTGGGTCTTATGTACCAGCTAGTAAAGCTGTGCTCGGGCCGATTGATCAAATCTTTACGAGGATTGGTGCTTCGGATGATTTGGCGAGTGGTCGTTCCACCTTCATGGTAGAAATGACTGAAGCAGCGGGTATTTTGCACCGCGCTACGCCTAATAGTTTAGTTTTAATGGATGAAATTGGCCGCGGTACCTCAACCTTTGATGGCCTAGCCCTCGCTTGGTCGATTGCCAAACATTTATTAGAACAAAATCAAAGTTATTGTTTATTTGCTACGCATTATTTGGAGTTAGCTAGCTTACCAAGTAGCTATGCACAGTGTACCAATGTGCACTTATCAGCGATGGAGCAAGGCAAGAACCTTATATTCTTACATCAGGTCAAACCTGGCCATGCCAGCCAAAGTTACGGGTTACAAGTAGCGAGTTTAGCAGGTGTGCCCAAATCAGTGATTGTGCAGGCTAGAAAAAAACTAAGTCAATTAGAAGCAAAGAGTGCGGAGGGTTCGGGCTCGCAAGCGGATTTATTTGCTCAAACGTCTAACCATGCCGATCTAACAGAGCAGACGTCAATAGAGGCTTATTTACCTTCAGAACCCAGTGCGCTTGAAATCGCTATACAAGAGCTTGACCCCGACTCATTAAGTCCCAAGCAGGCCTTAGAGGCTTTGTATCAATTAAAGAATCTGCAGAAGTAATTAAAGTTAGTAATGAATGGTAAGTTGCAAAACCATTCAATCAAATAGTCAACCACAAGTTATTAATGTATTTGTCTAAATTGGTTTGGCTTCTGCGAGGACTTGGGCTCTAAAGCGGTCAGGCAATGCGTTCGGAGTTAGAACATCTACAGGTACACCCAGCAATTGCAATAGCTCATGCCTGATAGCACCAATGTCAAAGTAAGTGGTTTCAGAAGTTGGGTCAATTAAGATGTCAAGATCACTATCTTCGTTATCTTCACCGCGCAGGACTGAACCAAAAACTCGGGCATTACCAGCTCGGTGGCGCTCTACAATAGCGCGAATAGCGATTCGATTTGAGTCAAGTGCCTGTGAAGGTTTCATGGCATCCTTGCTAAGGAAATTGAAGCTTACCGATTATTAATGCAAAGTTCCAGGACGATCTGACTCAGGTGGTAATAGATCATCTAAGTTCTCGTAATCCTCTTCCTCAAATTGATCTACTTGCAAGCCAATTTGATCATTGGCACGACCGTTTTCAATTTCTTCTGTACTGGCAGGTCGAACATCGGTTACTTGTAGCCAAAACCGCAAAGCTATCCCAGCGAGTGGGTGATTAGCGTCTAAAACCACGCGATCTTCGGCAAGATCAGTAATCGTATATATCAAAGAGTCTAGATCTTCATCATCCGGGTCGGCGAATTCTGCATTCTCGTCTTCCTCTTCATCCGTACTTGGAATCCCTTCAAACTGCATCCCAACTTCCAGAGGTTCTGGAAAGCGATCTCTATTCTCAATTCGGAGCAATTCCGCATCATATTCGCCAAAAGCGTCTTGCGGTTCCAATTGGACCTTGGTTTCAAAACCAATCTCCTGAGACTCTAGCAACTCCTCAATTTTTGGAAAAGTGCCGGCATATCCACCATGGAGATAGACCATTGGATCAGAAGATTCTTCAATAAGATTGTCTTGCGCATCAGTTAGGCGGTATATTAACGATACGACAGTATTTTTTTCAATTTTCATCATTAAAGATATTTTACTTGAAACTAATTTACACTCCCCCAACTCCACCTTTTCCAATGCCCCTTCGTGATCCGTGGGCTTTACTTGGCAATTTAAGTCCAAGTGAATTCATGCGTGATTACTGGCAAAAAAAACCCTTATTAGTGCGCGGTGCAATTCCCGCTTTTGGTATGTCTAAAGGGCTTGAGAGCCCCATTAGCGCAGCTGAACTGAATGATTTAGCCAAGCACGAATTGGTCGAATCTAGAGTCATTCAAAGTCATCCTTGGCGACTCAAGCACGGACCACAATCTGCCAGAGGAATTCCTAAAATTACGGAAAAAAACTGGACGATGCTGATTCAGGGGATGGAAGGCTGGCACCCTGCAGCGGCAAAAGTGTTGTCTTGGTTTCGCTTTATTCCAGATTATCGTCTGGACGATTTAATGATTAGTATTGCCGGTCCTGGTGGTGGAGTTGGTCCTCACCTGGATTCTTACGATGTCTTCTTGATCCAAATGTCAGGTCGCCGTAAGTGGGAGATTCAGAGCAATCCCGATAAACGATTTATCGAAGATTTGCCATTAAAAATACTCGAAAACTTCAACCCCACCGATGAGTGGGTCCTTGAGCCGGGCGATATGCTTTATTTGCCACCACAAGTGGCACACAACGGTGTAGCGCTTGATCCTGGCACACAAACTTGGTCAGTAGGCTTTAGAGCACCTAGTTATCGTGAGCTGATTCAAGAGACGCTGTGGCGTTTAGCCGATCAACTAGAAGATGATCTAAGTCTGTCTGACCTATTAACCGATGCAGGCCAAGTAGCCAGTGATCGCCCTGCCAAAATCCCTTCCCCCGTAATTCAGTCGGTGAAGCACCGTTTTCACGAACTGCCATGGCACGGTCAAGAGTTAGAAGAGTTGCTGGAATTCACTTTAGGCGAAATTTTGAGTGAACCAAAGCCTACGGTAGTCTTCTCACCGCCGTTTGAACCTTTAAGCGAAGCACAGTTCAGAAAAATCATCGTCCAAGAAGGTCTAGTAGTGCACCCACAAACGAGACTCAATATCAGTGGTGACTATTTATTTTGTAATGGTGCCTTACTGACATATTTAGACAAAAAATCAGATGCGTTTGAATCATGGCTACTGTTTGCCCATCAAAGAGGCTTTGCGCCCAAACAGTGTCGCAGATTTTTGTCTTATGCCTCCATGTTTGAACCCGTCTATGAGGGGTATTTAGATGGTTGGTTTGAGTTAGGTGCCTATGCTCCAGGTGAGTGAATTTTTAATCCCTTAAAACCAAATTGCCCTTAATTAACGCTTATGACAGTAATGAAATAACTTTTAGCTATAATTCAGATTGGATTAAAATTTAATTCCAACATTAATTACCGGTAATTATTGTATTTTTAAAAAATTTTAAAGGATTATTCAAATGAACAAGTCACTATTATTAGCTACATTATTTGCTTTATCAATCGCTGCTTGCAGCAAAACAGAAAAGCCAGCTGAACCAGCTCCAGCACCTGCTGCTGAAGCTCCAGCTGCTGCTCCTGCAGAAGCTGCTAAAGATGCTGCTGAAGCTGTTAAAGCTGCTGAAGCTCCAGCTGCTGCCCCTGCTGCTAAGTAATTCGTTACTTTGTTTGCAAAAAAAGCCGCTTATGCGGCTTTTTTTTCGTCCATTTGTTTCTGTTTTACTTTAGCTTTTTTAGCTTAGTGTTTTAGCTTCGTGTTTCAGTTTAGATTAGGGAATCTGATCTATCGGAATAATATCAATCGTTTTCTTTGGGATGGGTTTGATAGGCTTAGTCTCCACCACTGCAGCACTTACTTTCGTAGGTTCAACCACTTCTGGAGTTGTTTTGACAGCAGAATATTTCGAGTTAACTGGTTCAACTACAACTTTAGGTGTTGGTAAGGGATCGCTAGTGAACACACGGTAACGGACTGGATCCGGGATATAAACCATGTTTGCGACTTCAGGATCTGGTAAAGGCGGTTTGAGTGGCGTTGGTTTCGTGTTTTTAGCTTTGGCACTGATTGATTTGGGACTATTCGCATCAGGTATAGCAACATCTTGCTTAGCTGATAAGCTTGATTTATTTGGTCGTAGATTAACGGAATCTTTGGACGCTATAGGTGCCATAGGTACTTTAGGCTCTTCTAAAGTAACCATACTTTTATAAGTTCCAGGAGATTCCTTGACAGTGGGTGGTGTAACAATCGTTGAAGCTACTGATGGAGCTGTGCCATATTCTGTCACTTTCCTGTCAAGGTTAAAGTTCTCAACAATATTAAATTTATTCTCACTCGGTTCTTCCTTTTTAAAGACGGCAATCCGAACTGGTGGTTTTGTTGGATCTTCAAAATACTTGGTGATTTGCGTAAAACGATCTAAGTCAAGCGTACCACTCAATTGACCCATTTTAAGAAACGCAATGAGATAATTATATTTGGCTTGGGCGAGGTCACGATTATTGTTAGAAAGTGACTTTTGCGCATTCAATAGATCCACGTTCGCTCTTTCTCCAAATTGAACGCTTTTTTGCATCGCCTTGACTAACTCTGTAGAAGAGTCGACCGCTTGGCTAATAGCTTTAATCTTTTCAATACTTGTTTGGACTATATCGTATTGTTTTTTTAATTCGGTAATCGTTTGATCTCGCGTCGCATCAAAATCTGCCTTCGCTTTTTCATAGGCTGCGTAAGTTTGTGCAATTCTCGCGTCACTTTCACCACCCGTATAAATCGGAACTGTTACTTGGATACCGATGTAGTTTTGATTGTAACCAAGGCCGATAGAAGTTAATGTAGCTGAAGTTTGACTCGAAAGTGTACCAACTAAATTTACCACTGGATATCTACCCGCAACTGCTTTCTCATACTCCCTCAACGCCACTTCAGTTTGGAAAGCTTGAGCCTTAATTTGAGAGCTATTTAACATCGTCACGTCCCGCCATTCTGTAAAGCTTTTGAATGACATTGGCAAAGCTTGAAACCGACGATCAATTGGGGTTATTTCTTGTATAGTTGCCGGATAACCAATTATATCAACCAGTTTTCGACGAGCGTTTTCTAGGTTATATTCAATATCAATAATTTTTGACATAGAAATTCGATAAGCAGCTAATGACTCTAAAACATCAGTTTTTGAACTTTCGCCGTTAACGAAAAATTTCTCCATGAGTTTTGACTGTTCTAAAAAGGCATCTCGCTCCGTAACTTGAATCCACGAGATTTTATTAATCAGTAGTTTAAAATTTGAATTCAACATCATGTCAGAGTCAATTGAAATCAAGGTTTACATCCAATTTAAAAAATAGTATATTTGTACTATAAATCTATTTAGTTCGAAATTTTAGTACTTTTTTTCAAAAAAAATTAATTAAAAATTTTAGACTTTTTTGTATTTTCATAACATAAAAAGACTGAAAAACATCTACAACTTATCTTGTAAAATCAACGTGATGTCATTGTTTGCTCAGCGCTTAAATCAACTAATTTTCTGAACCTACAACTTCTCTGATTTGATCATTCAAACTAATCATTAAAACGATACTTCCACAAATCCAATCGATGCAAAAGCATTCATCATTAGCAATTTTATCTTAAATTGGAACCATTAAAGCAAAACGCCACTAGCTTAGCAGTGGCGTTTGGTAAAGTTGCTTATAATCTCTTTTGTTTATTGCTGGATTTAGGCACTTTTTAAATGCTCTAAACAAAATACATAGAGTTCCATACGACTTTTGACTCCCACCTTGCCATAGATTGCAGCTAAATGATTTCTTAAGGTATGTTCAGATATGTGTAGTTCACTGGCAATTACCTTGTAGCTCTTATCAGAACTAACAATGATTGCTTCAATGATTTTATGTTCTTTTTTGGTGAGAGACTCTAATTTGAGTTGTTCCTCAGTTTTAACTTTAGGAGAGCTAGCTTTAGCAATTTCTAAAAGAATTCGAGAAGTTGCATTACGGTTGACCCAAATTTCTCCAGCATTGATCCTGTCAATCGCCTTTAACAAGGTTTGAGCTGAATCATTTCTGCCAATAATTCCTCTTGCACCTTTAATAACCACTTGATCGTGTAGTTCACCCTCTTCAGCACCAGAAATAACCAAAATATTAGTCTGAGAAATGTTTAAGATTTGGGCAATGAGTTCAATCGAATCACCTTCCAACATGGCAGAATTAATTAAAACCACATCTGGATTTTTCGTATAAATTTCTTCCAAGGCTTGTTGATGGGTATTAACGACACCCACCAACTCAATATTAGAATCAGTTTTTATGAGATTCTCAATGCCCCAAATCAGTATCTGAAAATCATCAACCATTAATACTTTAATTGCCATTAAATTTTTATGCCTTTTATATTTGACTTAGTGCTTATTATAATGTAACAGAAGTTTCACTAGACAATTCACTAGACAAATATCTAAAGGAACTCGCTTCTTATATTGCCACCTGTTGATCTAAAATCGTTAGGATAGGTTTGGCAACTTCCGGTGTGGTAGCTTTTCCAAGTTCATCAAGCACTATAACTTTAGTAGAAGTGTTATCCACTGATTTCACAATGACTTGATATTTTTTAGCTTTTTTCAACTCGTCTTCTTTTGATGGGCTGAACAAGCTAGAAAACCAACCTTCTTTTTTCACAGGATCAAGATTAGACCTCACATAACGGACATAAAAGATACCCTTTGAGCGATCGCGGTCCTCTACCGAGAAATTAGAACGATCTAAACCTAAACCGACTTCACGCCAAGCACGATCAAAACCTTGAGCGATAACGAGTGTATCGACTTGATCAATTGTTTGTATTCTTTCTACACGGGCTTTACTTGTATCGCTGGCAGTTTTGACTGCTGTTTTTGCCGTTTCATTACTCGCACCAAGATAAACTAACATTCTGGTTAACAACTCTGCCTCTAGTTCAGGATCTGAAGGTCTAGCTGTCCACATTGTCGTATTTTTATCAGCGCCTGTTAACTCTTCTTTGGCCCCTTTGTGAGAGATGTAGATTTCTGTTTCTCCTTTGGGTGATTTTTCTAAACGAGTTCTAAATTTATCCCGCTCACCAGTAGAGTAAATCGTCCCCAAATTCTTACCTAAAAATCGACGGACCATGTCGTCTGGAATATTTGCTCTGTTTTCAGCCCAGTCCGTTTCCATGATGCCAGTGTTAGGCGAGTCAGTTGCTAATAAAAAACCAGTATCTTCCCAAAAGCTTTTGATTTTCGGATAGAGCTCAGCGCTTGACTTTTGTGCGACGATCCAACGACGGTTACCCTCTCGTTCAATCTTAAAGCCAGCTTGTTCAGGCGTTACGGTATTTTTATTGACGACTTCTTTACCCTTAGTCGTGGAGGAGTTGTACTGCGATAAAGTAGCTACGCCATCAGAAACGCCGTATCTTTTATCCATATTCGGCATTGATAAATCTGGTGGAACACTTAAATTAGGCGTTTTCTTTTCACCTTGCGATTTATAGTCAATTGATTCATTGGTGAATGACGTGGTACAAGCAGTGATAGTTAACAAGGCTAAAACTAGTAAGCCAAATTGGGGGTACTTTGTAATACGCATTAAAAATTCTCTTTTCATAGTTTGCGAGTATTAATTATTGATACGATTTCTTTAAAACATGACAAGTTCGATCGAAACTGAGTTTAATCAGCTTTAATTAATCCTACTTGAATTAGTTCGTTTTTAAGATTCTCTCTTAATGAAACAGACATCGGCAATAAAGGCAGACGAATACCTGAATCTATTTTACCCATTTCATGTAACGCCCATTTGACAGGGATTGGATTGGGTTCAACAAACATTAATTGATGTAGTTTTAACAACTTTAAGTGAATAGCTCTAGCCGTTATTAAATCGCCTTGAATCGCCGCTTCACACAATAAAGACATTTCCTTTGGGGCAATATTGGCGGTTACAGAAATATTGCCATGACCACCCATCAACATTAAAAAGATGGCAGTTAAATCATCGCCTGAGAAGACCGCGAAATGATCGCTCCCTTGGCGCTTTAAAGCGTTGATTAAATCACAGACTCTTTCTAAATTTCCAGTTGCATCTTTTAAGCCATTGATTCCAGGAACTTGCGCCAATCTTAAAATCGTCGCATTACTCATATCGGCTACAGTTCTGCCAGGCACGTTATACAAAATCACTGGTAAATCGACTTTTTCTGCAATCGTTTTGAAGTGTTGATACATTCCTTCTTGAGTGGGTTTGTTGTAGTAAGGAACTACCTGTAAGGAAGCATCAGCCCCAACGCTTTTCGCAAAAGCAGTCAATTCAATTGCTTCTAAAGTGGAATTTCCGCCAGTTCCTGCAATGACAGGTATGCGCCCAGCAATATGCTCAACTGCTACTTTAATAAGTTCACTATGTTCCTCAACATTGACCGTGGGTGACTCTCCAGAGGTGCCAACAATCACAATACCGTGAGTACCTTGCTCAACATGCCAGTCAAGTAAAGACTTCAGACTTGGCAAATCTAATTTACCATCGGCCAACATTGGCGTGGCGATGGCAACAATACTACCTAAGATAGGTAAATTTGGATAAAGTTCTTTAATATTCATTTTGTAATTGTAGCCCAATGAGGTTTTGCTTTACAGCACAAATCCTTTGAATCATTGCAGGTTTTGGCCTTTCCAAATAACCCTGCTCAAAAGAAACGACCGAATAATCACTCCGTGCTTGCATATATTGCCACAACTCATCCTTTTGTAACAAAAATGCAGGATTGGAAGGCTTACCGAACCGTTCATTACCTAACGCAAAAGTTTCATAAATGATGACACCGCTAGGTAATATTAGGTCGAGTAACTGTTGGATATGCGGACGATAAAGATAGTTTGTCACCATGATGCCATCAATTGGATATGCATCTGGTAGTAACGGAAAATCAGCCTGTTCTAAATCTAGCTCAAGAACGTGTAGGTGATTTTGCAAATGAATAGGTAAGGAGTGCTTCAGCTCTAAGATTGGGCTGGTGTTTAAATCGATTGCAAGGACTTGATAACCTAACTCCAAAGCTAACTTGCTATGACGCCCACTACCACAAGCCAAATCTAGAACAAAACCTTGCTCAGTTTTAGGAATTAAAGAAATAAACCTCTTCACCCAATCTGAAGGAGCAACACTACTATGAGTAATCAAGACCCATCGCCTCGCGCACATCTCGCATCGTTTCTTGTGCAACTTTACGAGCATTATCACAACCATCCGCAATAATTGCCCTTAACAAACTAGGATCATCCAAATACTTTTGAGCTCTTTCTAGCATGGGTTGCTGCTCTACTAAAATACTTTTTATTAAAGGCTCTTTACATTCAATACAACCAATACCCGCACTCTGACAACCACTTTGCACCCAAGCTTTGGTCGTCTCTTCCGAGTAGACTTCGTGCAATTGCCAAACTGGACAATGCTTTGGATTTCCTGGATCGGTTCTTCTTACGCGCGCTGGATCGGTGGGCATCGTCTTCACTTTTTTAGTGATAGACTCTTCGCTTTCCCGCATAGAGATTGTATTTTGATACGATTTAGACATCTTTTGACCATCTAGGCCAGGCATTTTGGATGCTGGCGTTAGTAAGGCCTGTGGTTCAACCAGGATAATTCTTCTGGAACCTTCAAGATAGCCAAACAATCTTTCACGATCACCCATCGATAAACTTTGATCTTCATGCACAATGGCTTTGGCTGTTTCAAGGGCTTCTTGATCGCCCTTCTCCTGAAAAGCAGTTCTAGCTTCTAGATAAAGTTTGGTTCTTTTACCGCTGAGCTTTTTAGCGGCGATCATCGCCTTTTCTTCGAAACCAGCTTCACGTCCGTAGAGATGGTTAAAACGTCTAGCAACTTCACGCGTCATTTCTACGTGAGGGATTTGATCTTCGCCAACGGGAACCTGCTGGGCACGGTACATTAAAATATCGGCCGCTTGTAACAAGGGATAACCTAAAAAGCCATAGGTCTGTAAATCTTTTTCTTTGAGTTTTTCGATCTGATCTTTATAGGTTGGCACCCGCTCTAACCATCCCAAAGGAGTGCCCATCGAGAGGAGTAAGAACAATTCCGCATGTTCAGGCACACGGCTTTGAATAAATAAGGTGCTTTGGGTTGGGTCAACGCCGGCTGCAAGCCAGTCAACTACCATATCCCAAACTGAAGCTTCAATAATCTCTGGACTGTCGTAATGCGTGGTTAAAGCATGCCAATCTGCTACAAAGAAAAAGCAGGGATATTCGGATTGCAAACGAATCCAATTTTTAAGAACCCCGTGATAATGACCAAGGTGCAAGGAGCCCGTCGGGCGCATTCCAGAAATAACGCGTTCAGCAAACATAATTAATTAAAGTTGAATAATGACCAAACTGGTTTTAATGAAGTAGGTAACATTGGAAGTGTACCTAAATCTGTGTGACTCTCATCTGGTGAATGAAAATCAGAACCCCTAGAAGCATAAAATCCATAGCGTAAAGCTACTTTTTCATACTCATGATATTGATAGGGGGCATGACTCCCCGTAACGACCTCAATTCCTTGACCACCAAACTCTTTAAATGATTTATACATCTCATCTTTTTGTAATTCAGTGAGTCGGTACCGTCCAGGATGGGCAATCACGGCCACCCCCCCAGCCGTTGTAATCCAAGTAACAGCCTCTCGTAAAGTAGCCCAAGCATGCTCAACATAACCAGGCTTACCAGGTGTCAAAAATCTGGTAAACACCTCTTCGATATCCTTACAAACCTCTTGATCAACTAAAAACCGCGCAAAATGAGTACGGGATAATAACTCTGGATTGCCACAAAATTGCATCGCCCCTTCGTAAGCATCAGGCACACCGACTTTTGCAAGTTGATCAGCCATTAACTTGCCACGCGCTACTCTGCCGTCCCTTGTTTGCAGTAAGCCGGCCACCAAGCCTTCATGCTCAGGATTAATTCCTAGGCCAACAATATGAATGGTTTGATCCATCCAACTCACCGAGATTTCAACACCGCTAACATACTTCATACCCAGATCAATTGCTGCCTTTTGAGCCCGTGCTTGACCACCAATCACATCGTGATCGGTGAGCGACCAAAGCTCTACGCCATTCGTTTGCGCCCGGATTGCTAAATCTTCCGGAGAAAGAGTGCCATCTGATACTACCGAATGGCAGTGTAAATCGGCATTTGTAATGTTCATTGACTTATTTTAATGGTTTTGCATCAAATCTTGGCAAGAAAATTACCGAACAATGATTTAAAGTTCCATCAGACTATCTAAATAAAGTGCTTTTGTCAGCAGTTTAGAAATTAATTTATCAATTTCAATGAGATAGAACTATGGATTGTTAGTATTCCCCCTAACGGCTAAAGCATTAGGTCAAAGAAGTATCAACAATTCTTCTAGGTGCAGCTAAATACTCTTTGGACTGCATTTCAATAATTCTTGAAACGGTACGATGAAACTCATTAGCCATTTGTCCTTCAACATATAAAGCATGTGCTTCTACTTCTGCGGACATAATTAACTTAATTTTGTGGTCATAAAAGACATCAATCACCCAAGTAAATCGTCTTGCCTCACTCGACATCCTTGGTGTCATCATTGGGATATCACTCAAGATGACCGAATGAAACATTTCGGCAATTTCTAAATAATCATTTTGCGAGCGAGGTCCACCACATAAAGTCTGAAAATCAAACCAAGCAATTCCACCAGCCCTGCGTTTACATGGAATAACGCGATTTTCGATATGCAGCTCCTTTGCTTCATCAGTGTGGGCACCCGCCAAACTATCAAAGGTTTTGACTAACTCAAGATCTACTTCAGGACTCAAAGGATATAAATAAACTTGCACTTGATCCATTAAGACTTTTCTGTAGTCAACTCCAGCGTCTACGTTAACGATGTCGAGCTTTTCTTCTAATAATTGGATGGCAGGTAAAATCCGGTCTCGATGCAGGCCGTCTGGATAAAGCTTATCCGGACGGTAATTGGAAGTCATGATAAATTGCACATTATTCTTGAATAATGCATCCAACAAACGATACAGAATCATCGCATCCGCAATATCACTGACGTGAAACTCATCAAAGCAGATGAGACTATATTTCTGACCTATTTTTTTTCCTAAAATCTCAAGTGGATCGGCATGCCCTCTTAAGTCTTGGAGTTCGCGATGCACTTCCCGCATGAACTCATGGAAATGCAGACGAGTTTTTTTCTGAATTTGGATGGCATCATAAAAGGAGTCCATGATAAAGGACTTTCCACGCCCAACCCCGCCCCAAAAATAAACGCCCTTGGGTGGAGGATTGTTTTGGCTTCTAAACTTAGCAAAAATACCAGAACTCTTTGCTGGAAAGGATTCCCATGCGTCTTGAGCTACCTGCAGACGAGCAATTGCAGCCTCTTGGGCTGCATCGCTCGAATATCCTTTTTTTTCTAAAGACTGGTGATATAAATCTGTAACGCGCATTAATACAACTTTTAGAAATTCAAGGCACGATTATCCGTCGCTGCCAAAGCTGCTTCACGCATCACTTCTGAAAGACTTGGATGAGGATGGCAAACTCTAGCGATATCCTCCGCAGCAGCCTTAAACTCCATCGCAACAACTGCTTCAGCAATTAAGTCTGAAGCTGCTGAGGCAATAATATGCACGCCTAAAATTTCATCTGTCGTCGCATCGGCTAAGATTTTCACAAAACCGTCACTTGCACCCATCCCTAAAGCCCGGCCATTCGCAGCAAATGGGAATTGACCTGGCTTATAAGCACGACCCTCTGCTTTCAATTGTTGTTCTGTTTTACCAACCCAAGCAATTTCTGGAGAAGTATAGATGACCCAAGGAATACAGTTGTAATCGATATGTGGCTTTTGACCAGCCATGACTTCAGCGACTAACACACCTTCGTCTTCTGCTTTGTGTGCAAGCATCGGACCACGAATCACATCACCAATTGCGTACACACCAGCAGCGGCTGTCGCGCAGGTATGATCATCAACTGGAATAAAGCCACGCTCATCCGTTTTTAGACCAATCGCTTCTAGGTTTAAGTTCTCCGTATTCGGCACTCTTCCTACTGAAACGATTAAGCGATCCACCACGAGCGACTGTGCATTACCTTGATCATCGGCATAGCTAATCTTGACATTGTTTTTGCCAGCAACCACGCTCTCAATTTTCACCCCTAAATTAAATTTGAGGCCTTGCTTCGTGAAAAGTTTTTTGGCTTCATTGGCAACACCTGTGTCACACGCGCCCAAGAAGCTTGGCATTGCTTCTAAAATTGTTACATCAGAGCCGAGTCGTCTCCAAACAGAACCGAGCTCAAGACCAATCACACCGGCACCAATAACGCCTAAATTTTTAGGCACCGCATCAAACTGTAAACCACCTTCATTGTCACAAATCAATTTGTTATCAACTTTAATGCCTGGTAGGTGACGCGCTTTTGAACCTGTAGCAATGATGACTTGCTTAGCACTCACAAGACCCGCGTCTTTGCCAGTGATTTCGACTTGATATCGATCACCTTCTTTCGCCTTAAAAGAGGCATAACCTTTGAGCAAAGTAATTTTATTTTTCTTGAACAAATAAGCAACGCCACCAGTCATTTTGGTGACGATATCATTTTTGCGTCCAACCATCTTTGTCACATCAAGGGACAGTTCTTTCACAGAAATACCGTGAGACCCGAGGTGGTGACCAACATTCTCATACTCTTCAGAAGAAGCGAGTAAAGCCTTAGAAGGAATACAACCAACGTTCAAGCAAGTACCGCCCAAGCGTGGTTCACCTTTGGGATCATCATATGCATTTCCTTCTGCACATGCTACTTTAAAACCTAATTGAGCAGCACGAATAGCAGCAATATAGCCACCAGGACCGGCACCAATAACTAAAACGTCAAATTCTTGACTCATATGCAAACTTTCTTAACAGTGATTAAATTTCGAGTAAAAGGCGTGAAGGATCTTCTAACGCTTCTTTCATCGCAACTAAACCGAGTACCGCTTCACGACCATCAATAATGCGGTGATCATAAGACAAGGCCAAGTAATTCATCGGACGGATCACAATTTGACCATCTTCCACGACCGCACGATCCTTGGTTGCATGAATTCCCAAAATCGCTGACTGAGGTGGGTTGATAATCGGTGTTGACAGCATAGAACCAAAAATACCGCCGTTTGAAATAGAGAATGTTCCGCCAGTTAAGTCTTCCAGCGTTAATTTACCGTCGCGTGCTTTGGCACCGTATTCTGAGATTTTTTTCTCAATTTCAGCAAGACTCATCTGATCACAGTTACGCAAAATTGGCACAACCAAACCACGCGGTGAACCAACTGCAATACCGATGTCAAAATAGCCGTGGTACACAATGTCATTGCCATCAACAGAAGCATTAAGGATTGGGTATTTCTTCAAAGCATGTACTGCAGCTTTCACAAAGAAAGACATAAATCCTAACTTTGCTCCATGCTCTTTTTCAAATATATCTTTATATTTGTTACGCATACTAATGACTGGTGCCATATTGACTTCATTAAACGTTGTCAAGATGGCATTCGTTGACTGGGATTCGATCAGGCGCTGTGCAATTCTTGCGCGTAAGCGACTCATTGGAACACGCTCTTCTGGACGATCACCCATCGGTACTTGCACTGCCGGAGCAGAAGCCTGTTTCTGAACAACTGGAGCAACTACGGGTGCAGGCGCTGAACCTGCACCGAGAGCATCCGCTTTCGTGATACGACCATCTTTACCACTGCCAGCAACTTGATTTGCAGCAATGTTTTTCTCAGCCAGAATTTTTGCAGCTGACGGCATCGCAATAGAACCAGATGGTGCAACAACGGCCGTTGGCGCTGCTGCTTGAGGAGCTGGAGAAGCGGCAGTTGGTGCAGATGCAGGCACCGCTTTAGCATCGCTATCAATCTTTGCAATAACTTGATCAGAAACAACTAAACCACCACTTTCAATCAAAATTTCTGACAAGACACCTGCTGATGGAGCTGGTACTTCTAAGACAACTTTATCCGTTTCAATTTCGATCAAGATTTCATCTTGAGCAACCATATCGCCCGGTTTTTTCTTCCACTGTAATAAAGTTGCTTCGGCAACTGACTCAGACAACTGAGGAACTTTTACATCAAACGTAGCCATGCTGATAATCCTTATAGTATTAATTTATATTACTTATTTAGTGATGTTGACGCCTTTGAGTTTGGCGAATGCCGTATCAACTAAAGACTTTTGTTGTTCTTGATGAAGATGTGAATATCCACAAGCTGGAGAAGCTGACGCTGGGCGTCCCGCATAACCAAGCTTTTGACCTTCGCTCATATTTTCAAAAATATTATGTTGAATAAAGAACCATGCTCCTTGGTTCTGAGGCTCATCTTGACACCAAACTAACTCAGTTAAATTTGGATATTTTTTGATCTCAGCTGCAAATGCTTTATGTGGGAATGGATACAACTGTTCCACACGAATAATGGCAACATCTTTAGACTTTTTGGATTCGCGCGCTTTTACCAAATCGTAATATACCTTACCAGAACAAATAATCATCCTTGTGACATTAGCGGCTACTACATCTTTATTTTTTTCTGGAATGACAGTATGGAATTCACCTTTAGTAAATTCAGTAATTTCAGAAGTTGCATCTTTGTTCCTGAGCAAGGACTTCGGCGTCATAATGATCAAAGGCTTACGGAATGGACGAATCATTTGACGGCGTAACAAATGGAAAATTTGTGATGCTGTAGTCGGTTGTACAACCTGCATGTTCATATCCGCACACAACTGCATGAAACGCTCTAATCTAGCTGATGAATGCTCAGGACCTTGACCTTCATAACCATGAGGCAACATCATTACTAAACCATTTACACGGCCCCACTTTACTTCACCAGAAGCGATGAACTGATCGATTACAACCTGAGCACCGTTGGCAAAATCACCAAATTGTGCTTCCCAAATAGTAAGAGTATTAGGCTCTGCAGAAGAATAACCATATTCAAAACCTAACACAGCCTCTTCTGACAAAATCGAATCAATTACAGTAAAGTTAGCTTGTCCTTCGACAACGTGTTGCAAAGGAATATAAGTACCTGTATCCCACTTTTCGCGATCTTGATCATGGATGACAGAATGGCGATGCGTAAATGTGCCGCGACCACTATCCTCACCGGACAAACGAATTGGATAACCACTAGCAACCAAGGAAGCGAAAGCCATGTGCTCGCCCATTCCCCAATCGATACCAATCTCGCCACGTCCCATCGCACCACGATTGCGTAAAACGGTTTCGACTAAAGGATGCGCCTTAAAGCCAGCGGGTAAGGTTATAATTTTTTCTGCTAAACGCTTCCATTCCGTGAGTGGAATGGAAGTTTCTGCGTTATCGGTCCATTTTCGATTTAAAAACGGTGCCCAATCAACTGCGTATTTACCTTTAAAGTTCGTTAATACTGGATCGGATGTTCTTTGACCAGCTTCTAACTCGGCACGGTATTTTTTAACCATGTCATCACCACCACCAGCTGGAATAACACCTTGCGCTTCTAATTTATCAGCGTATAGTTTTCTCGTACCAGGATGCGCGGCAATTTTTTTATACATCAATGGTTGTGTCATTGAGGGCGTGTCTTGTTCATTGTGACCTAACTTACGGAAACAAATGAGATCGATCATGACATCTTTTCTGAACTTAGTACGGTATTCAACCGCCAATTGAGTAGCCAGAACAACTGCTTCAGGATCATCACCATTCACGTGCAAAATTGGTGACTCAATCGTCTTCATAATGTCAGTACAGTACAAAGTAGAGCGTAAGTCGCGTGGATCGGAAGTAGTAAAACCGATTTGGTTATTAATCACTATATGAATCGTACCGCCGGTATGATAACCACGAACTTCTGAGAGTGCTAAAGTTTCTTGCACAACACCTTGACCAGCAATAGCAGCGTCACCGTGAACTAAGACTGGCAACACTTGACTACCCGTCGTGTCCCCGCGACGATCCATCCTTGCTCGAACCGATCCTTCTACCACCGGATTTACGATCTCTAAATGAGAAGGATTAAAAGCTAAGGATAAATGAACGGGACCACCAGCTGTAGAAATATCGCTAGAGAAACCTTGGTGATATTTCACATCGCCCGAAGGTAAGTCCTCTGGTGCAGTGTGATCAAATTCAGCAAACAAATCGGTTGGCATTTTCCCTAATGTATTCACTAATACATTTAAACGACCACGATGGGCCATACCAATCACAATCTCTTGCACACCAGCGAGACCAGCCGCGTCCAAAATTTCGTCCATCTGGACAATAAAGCTCTCGCCGCCTTCTAAAGAAAAACGCTTTTGGCCGACATATTTAGTATGTAGATAGCGCTCAAGACCCTCTGCTGCAGTGAGTCGATCCAAAATATTCACTTTTTTCTTTGCGTCAAAATTGGCCTTAGAGCGAATTGACTCTAATTTTTCTTGCCACCATTTTTTAATGTTTTGGTCAGTAATATACATATACTCTGAGCCAATCGAACCACAATAAGTTTGACGTAAATTTTCGAGCAAATCACGCAAAGTCATCTTATCTTTGCCAAAGAATGTATTGCTCGTATTAAATACGATATCCATGTCAGAGTCTTTAAATCCATAAAAAGCAGGATCTAGTTCAGGGATATTAGGACGCTCGGTACGCTTGAGAGGATCTAAGTCTGCCCAACGGGTACCAACATTTCGGTAAGTAGCAATTAATTGCTGAACTGCAACGCGTTTACGGCCCATTTCTGAATCGGCTGAATCGTCAACAGTTCGAATTGGACCTTGCTTAGATCTCTCAGCAAAGGATGCAATTACAGGCGCATGTGCCACGTCTTTTGCATCTGACCCATCAACTGCCGGCAAATGTTGCACGGAGTCAAAATAGGTACGCCAATTATCGGCGACAGAATTGGGATCTAATAAATAAGCTTCGTAAAGCTCTTCTACGTAGGGGGCATTGCCACCAAATAGGTATGAATTACCTTGATAAGACTGCATCATGTTGCTCACCTTTTCCTCGGGTATTCCGAAATGAAGTGGGTTAAAAACCATCTGCAGTTCGGCTCCACCGACTTGCAGATTGCGATAAAAAACTCAACCGCATGAGTATTACTCAACTTAGCATACTCTAAATTGATGAATAAACATTGTGGTTGTGTGAAATTCTAAACTATTTAATCAAACATCGATTGAATTGTCTTTTCAAAATGGTGCGAAGAAGACTTTGGGTACATCATCTTTCATCCAGTATGCTTTTTGCCAATTTGTAGGATAAATCTTACAAATCTTTCAGAAATATCTGATTTATTTAAATTTATCAAATAGTTATATTTAAATTTTCAACCAAAGATAATTAAAGATAAAGATGAATCAATTATTAGATGAAAACCTCAATAAAAAATATATTAGTACCAAACAATCAGCAGTTTTATTAAACGTTTCGCTCGGTACAGTTCAAAAAATGGTCGAATCAGGAGAGTTATTAGCTTGGAAAACCAGAGGTGGTCACAGAAGAATACTAGTCGCATCCCTTCAAGCTTTGTTAAATGAGCGTCAAAAACTATTTGAACATTTATCTAAAAGTGAAAATACTTTATTAAGTTTTCACCGAAATTTAGAGGATCACGAAAATCTATCGTCTATATTATCTAGATTTAAAAAGCCATTTGAACTGAAAACAAGTTTTAATTATCTTGAGGGTTTGATGCTAGCAGTAGAGTTAAAGCCAAATGTAATATTCATTGATAGCCGGCTACCATCCATCGAGAAAACGCTATTAATCTTTTTCTTGAGTCAAAATACTCAGACAGTGAAAATCCCTGTATTAATTAACAAAAAATTTATAGAAATGGATCAGGATTCGAAAGCATTAACTGTTGAAGATAGTGAGTTATTAGCACCTTATCTCTTTAAAAACAAGAAGGTATTACTCACGCCAGACTGTATTTTGAACCACCCTCACCTGATTGCATATGAAGATGATTATTATGAGTCACATCCTGATTTAAATTACACTTATTTCGAAGATCGTATCGCCACAATGGATGCTTAGCATAATTAATTCAATATGGATCAAAAATTTAAGGCCTATTATTAATAGGCCTTAATTTTTGAAGTACGTTCGTAGTATTGATTAAATTAAAAACAAACTTCTATCTTTGCCTGCAATCCAAAGGGGCTCTTTACCTCTTCCCGTCCAGGTTTGACCGTTTTCCGGATTGCGATATTTAGGGGTCACTTTACTTGAGGAATTACCGCCTAACTTCGGCTTACTAGCCCTATTCGGAAAAATATCACTAATATCTAAGTCATATTCTTCAATAATCGATTTTACTTTTTCAATTCCCTCGACTCTATGACGTGTTTTCTCTTCTGTGATTGCTTTTTCGATTTCTTCTTTTTGCTTAATTAATTCTTGAATTTTTGAAGACATAATAATCCTTATTATTTATTTAATTACTTTACAAGCTACCAGCATATTATACGCTAATTATCTATTAACCTAAAAATAAAAGCACTTGTAATTTAAGTCTTTAAATAAACCTCTCTTTACTCGATGTCAATAACAGTTAATTTATTATCAACTACAATATTAACAGTATTAATATTATTTATTAATTAATCAAATACTTATATACTTTAAACAAATTATGTCAAATTCAATAATTGGTTACTTAGCGGCATTTTTAACAACTGTGGCATTTGTTCCGCAAACATATCGAGCACTAAAATCCAAGGATTTGTCGAGTATTTCTTTAAATATGTACTTATTATTTACTTTTGGAGTAGTACTGTGGATTTACTATGGATATTCCACTGAGAGTTGGCCAGTTCTCATTGCAAACGTGATTACTCTGATTCTTTCAAGCATCATTTTAGTGTTGAAGATAAAAGACCAATATTTCTAAAGCCATTTAATGGGTGTAATGTCGATGGAGCGCTCGCCATCGCTAAACATGACTTGACCCTCTTGGATGGTTGCTTGCAGTTGCATGGAGCGTTTTGCCATGGACTCTAGCTCAGCAGAAAGTGCATCTTCAATATAAAAAATTTCTAAGTTACGCAACCTAGTTAACTTGTTTTCAATATTTTTAAACCATACGTGTGAAGCATGTTGGTAAGCATACACAAACGCTTTTTCTGATTTATTGCTTGCTTTGATAATTGCTCGATCGTCCGGTTGACCCACTTCAATCCACACTCGAAACTGATCTGTGTAGTCTTTGATGTAAACATCTGGCTCACCCGCGTCCGATAAACCCGGTCCAAACGCTATCACAGCGTCGCCATTACACATCGCATCGAGTTGATAGGCCTGCAAGGCAAAAGTTAATAGACGAATCATCATCCGTTCATCAGTTTCACTGGGATGCTTGGCAATCGTCAAGGCATGATCAGCATAATAGCCGTGATCAATATCGGCGATGCCAATATTTACTTTATAAACTACGGATTTGATTGCCATCTAGAAAAGATCCTTCACGCCTCAAGGCTTGTTGATTATTTATTAATTCATCCATAAATTGAAAATCATTTTAGTCTTTATTGAGAGCTCAAAAAAATTCTTTTAAAGCAAAGTAAAATGGATTCCTAATGAAAATGATAAAAAAATCGAATCTTCCAACCAAGCTTTGCGTCCATTGCGGCCTCTCGTTCACTTGGCGAAAAAAATGGGAACGCGACTGGGAGTCTGTCAAGTACTGCTCCGATCGTTGCCGTAAAAGTTCAAACTCATGAAAACTTTAAGACTGATTCTTGGCGATCAACTGAATCAACAACATTCTTGGTTTGAAAAAATAAATGCTAATACTCATTATTTATTCGTTGAGATTCGCCAAGAAACTGATTATGTTCTGCACCACGCCCAAAAGGTATTAGGTATTTTTGCAGCAATGCGTCAATTTGCTGAGGAATTAAAAGAACAAGGTCATCACGTTATTTACCTCCCCATTGGTAAAACTCTCTCAAACCATGATCTTACTTTTTGGATTGATCAGGTTCTGAAAGAAAACCAATACGAAAAATTTGCTTACATCGAACCAGATGAATACCGCTTAGACGCGCAGTTAAAAGGGTATGCGCAAAGCTTAACAACCCCCTCAGTGGTTGTGACTGCAGAGCATTTTTTAACGACGCGCTTTGAGGTCGCTGAAGTTTTTCAAGGTCAAAAAAAATGGCTGATGGAAACTTTCTATCGAAAAATGAGAATTAGTTCCAACATCCTCATGGACAGTAATAAAAAGCCATTAGGCGGCAAATGGAATTTTGATGCCGAAAATCGTAAACCCTACAAAGGTCAACCACCAGAGCCAAATGATCATCGGGCTTCGCAAGATCTTTCTGTAATCTGGCAAGAAATTCAAGATGCGCAGATTAAGACTTTTGGTGACCCGTCAGAAAAAGATTATCGCTGGCCAACCAGTCGTGCGCAAGCGCTCAAAGACTTAGATCATTTCATCACATACCGCCTGCCCTACTTTGGTGATTTTCAGGATGCCCTGACCTTACACGCCTGGCGTTTATTCCACTCCTTTTTATCCTTTGCCCTGAATACAAAGATGTTGCATCCAACTGAGGTCATTGAACGTGCCCAAAGTGCTTACGCAGCAGGTCATGCACCACTGACTTCAGTAGAAGGATTTATTCGGCAAATTTTAGGTTGGCGGGAGTACATCAGAGGTATTTATTGGTCACAGATGCCTGGTTATGAAGATAAAAACTACTTAAGTAACACCCAAGACTTACCCCCTTGGTTTTGGACAGGGCAAACCAAAATGCAGTGCCTTTCTGTGACGATAAAACAGTCACTCGAACATGCCTATGCGCATCATATTCAACGCCTCATGATTACGGGTAACTTTGCTCTATTGGCTGGGCTGCATCCAAAACAAGTTCACGAATGGTATCTAGGCATTTATATTGATGCTTTTGAATGGGTAGAGCTACCCAACACGATAGGGATGAGTCAATTTGCAGATGGCGGCTTATTAGCAACCAAGCCTTACGTCTCGAGTGCTGCGTACATCAACAAAATGAGTGATTACTGTAAAACCTGTCACTATGATTGGAAAGCCAAAATCGGTGCTAATGCTTGTCCAATGAATTCCTTATATTGGGACTTTTTTGATAGGCATCAAGATCAATTAGCGAGTAATCCGAGAATTGGGATGTCTTACGTGACTTTAAAGAAAATGGCTCCAGAAGATTTAGCTGCAATCAAATCTCAAGCTAAAATGCTCTTATCCAACATCAACGAACTTTAAACTTTTATGTCCGAACAATTTACTGATTTAATGTCCCTCGACGATACTTTTGAAAGTGAAGTCGTCCGCGTTGAAATAGCCGATAAAAATCTTGCCGTGTATAGCGTGAATGGTGAAATCTATTGCACTGATAACCTGTGTACGCATGGCAATGCGCTGTTATCGGATGGATTTTTAGAGGGCTTTGATATTGAGTGCCCCTTTCATCAAGGCAGATTTGACATTCGTGACGGTCGCGTTACTTGTGAGCCCGCCTCAAAACCAGTGAAATCCTACCCCATTCAGGTCAAAGAAGGTCGAGTATTTGTTGATTTAAGCTGATTTTCAGGTACTTTTTCATGATTTAGGCTACTTAAGTAGGCATTTTTGCCTTAAAAGGTTTAAAATCACGTTTATGAAAAAACCTGAACTTTTAGCTCCCGCTGGCAGCCTTGCCATGTTAAAAACTGCTTTTGAATTCGGCGCTGACGCCGTTTATGCTGGGCAGCCTCGATATTCCTTACGCGTTAGAAATAACGATTTCGGTGACATCAATGTCCTCGCAGAAGGAATTAACCATGCACACGAATTGGGTAAACAATTTTATCTAGTCTCCAATATCTTGCCTCACGGTGGTAAGGTCAGAACTTTTATTAAAGATATTTCCCCTGTCATCGAATTAAAACCTGATGCTTTGATCATGTCGGACCCAGGCCTCATCATGATGGTTAGAGAAAACTGGCCTGATATGCCAATTCATTTATCGGTTCAATCTAATACTGTAAATGGTGCTGCAGCGCGTTTTTGGCATAAAGTCGGTGTAACCAGAATCATCCTATCTCGCGAATTATCTTTAGATGAAATCGATGCAGTCCGCCAAGACTGTCCAGAAATGGAATTAGAAGTCTTTGTTCATGGTGCTCTGTGTATTGCTTACTCTGGTAGATGTTTATTATCAGGCTACTTTAACCACCGCGACCCTAATCAAGGCGCTTGCACGAATTCTTGTCGTTGGGATTATAAAATTTATCCAGGATCTGAAGATGCGACAGGCGATATTTACTTATTAGAAGAAGGTAATCGTCCCGATGCTTTAATGCCAATTGAAGAAGACATGCACGGCACGTACATTCTGAATTCGAAAGATTTAAGAGCGATTGAGCATATTGAAAAACTCACTGCCATGGGTATTGACTCAGTCAAAATTGAAGGTCGTACAAAGTCTCCTTACTACGTGGCGAGAACTTGCCAATCCTACCGTGCTGCCATTGAAGATGCTGCAGCGGGTAGACCATTTAATCCGGTGCTATTAGGTCATTTAGAAGGCCTTGCCAATCGTGGCTATACGGACGGCTTTTACCAACGTCACCATGACAATGAGTATCAAAACTATTTAAAAGGATTTTCTATTTCTGGCAGAAGTATTTATGTCGGTAATGTATTAGAAGTTGATCCCGTTAAAGGTGTCAAGATTGAAGTCAAAAATCGCTTTGCAGTAGGTGATAAAGTTGAAGTGATTGAGCCAAATGGTAATACGGATTGTGTGATTGAAGAATTGTGGAATCTCAATGGAGAGCCGATTAAAGTTGCTCCTGGTGCTGGCCACACAGTTTATGCCAAGATTCCATGCCAGACGAACGCAGCTTATATTGCTCGTTATATCCAAGGCGATCCACGTTCCAAACTTGAGAAAATTTCGGTTTTAGAAGTTTAAATCGGTTAATTGATGGCTATCTTAGAGAATTTAGGGACAGCCTACAAAGCTCTCGTTATTGGTGCGAATGGTGATATTGGGAGTGCTTTGGTAAAAGCGATGCAAAGCGACCCTCACTGCACTCTTGTCATGGGTATCTCTAGAAGTAGCGAGATCTCGATTGATATTTCAAACGAAGAGTCGATTCAACACGCCAGCTCTGTTCTCGAATCAAAAGGCCCGTTTGATTTAATTATTTTAGCTACGGGCATTTTGCATCAGGCGCCAATCGTCCCGGAAAAAAAACTAGATCAACTCAACCTAGATTACTTACAAAAGGTCTTTGCAATCAATACATTTGGCCCAGCCTTAGTGATTAAACACTTTCACCGCTTATTAAGTAAAAAAAGGTCTCTCTTCGTTTGTATCTCAGCCAAAGTCGGGAGTATCGAAGATAATCGCTTAGGGGGTTGGTACAGTTATCGTGCCTCGAAGGCGGCCTTAAATATGCTCATTAAAACTGCAGGCATAGAAATTCGCCGTACTTACCCAGAAACAACCCTCGTAGCATTACACCCTGGGACCGTTAATAGTCGCCTCTCGCAACCATTTGGTGGGGAAAAAACCGGTCAAGCACCAGAGGACGCCGCCCTTAAAATGTTGCAGGCCCTAGGGCAAGTCCCAACAACTTCACCATCGATCTTTTTGAGCTACGATGGCTCTACTATTCTCTGGTAAATGTTACCAATTCATAAAAGAAAAGCCCATGCAATTTAATCCTGAAATAAAAAACTTTGGGCAGATGTTGGATCAAGTTAATATCCAAACTTACGAAACCAGTCGCAACTATCTGACTGGTTCTGTCACCTATTTATCCCCATATATTAGCCATGGCTTTGAAACCATGCCAAATATCGTAACCCAGTTAAAAAGAAAACATGGCTTAACGCCTCAACATAAACTCTATGCAGAGTTAGGCTGGCGTGAATATTACTATCATGTGTGGGGACATTTGGGGGATGATATTTTGCAAGATATTCGACCACCCCTTCAGGATGTCAACTATCAAGACACAATGCCGGAAGATGTATTGCAAATGAATACCGGACTTGCGCCAATCGATCTAGCGATTAGTGAGCTATATGAGAACGGTTATCTGCATAACCATGCCAGAATGTGGCTCGCTAGTTACCTCATCCATTTCCGAAAAATCCATTGGCGCACCTGCGCCGATTGGATGTATGGCTATTTACTCGACGGTGATTTAGCTTCCAACCATCTTTCTTGGCAATGGGTTGCTAGTACTTTTAGCAATAAGCCTTATTTATTTAATGCTGAGAATGTCGCGAAATTTGCACCGCCTGAGTGGCATTGCTCAGGCTCACTGCTCGATCAATCTTATGACGCCTTAGAAGTCATCGCTCGTTCAAATCAAACCTTTAAAAAGAACAGTCTAAAGCCACAATCTAAGCAAGAAATACCCCTACTACAGTCAAGGCCTAGCGACGCGTTATTAAAAAAGTACTCAGTAATGACTGATTTAAAGCAATTTGAAATGACCAAAAGTAATCAACTTCGTTTGATTCACCCATGGCATTTAAAGGCCAAATCGGACGAAAAATTTCAGTTAGGAATTATCCATCTTACTTTTCATGAAAAATTTCCTTGGTCTGAAAAGCGTTGGGATTTTGTTCTAAATAGAATGTCTCAACTATGTGATGTCATCGTACTAGGTGATTTAGAAGAAATACTCCTGCCTTTTTTTAGTAAACGCTCAACCATGCGTATTGATGTCCAAAATACTTTTAATCCAGAATATGCAATCTTGCTTGACGAACTAACTAAAACTAACGATACGGTGATTCATCCAATTGAGCGCTTCTTGGCAGATCCAGAAACCTTCTGTCCTTCTTTTACTAAGTTTTGGCAAATCGTTACTAAAAAAGAAAAATTTCCTCAACCCTAATAAAATCGTTATAGTGAGTTAGGCTTCAATAATCGATTTACAACTGTGGAGTATGCGATGGCTAAATTACCAATGGGTCTTTTGAAAAAAGTTTTTTTTGTTAGTCTTTTCTCTTTATTGTTAAGCTCCTGCGCTGGCCCTACCATTGAACAATACGCGAACGAAAAACCTAATTTAGCGTTATCAGACTACTTCAATGGCAAAGTCAAAGGCTACGGTATCTTTACAGACCGGAGTGGCAAAGTAGTCAAACGCTTTACAGTCGACATTTTATGCGACTGGAAAGACATCAATGGTGTAAAAACCGGTACATTAGATGAATCCTTTCTTTATTCCGATGGCACCACTCAAAAGCGTATTTGGACCATTCAACAAAGCGCTAATAATGCCTTCATTGGCACTGCTGCGGATGTAAAGGGTAGTGCTTTGGGTCAGTCCGCAGGTAATGCCTTAAACTGGTCCTACACCCTATTACTGCCTGTTGAGGGCAAAGAAATTGAAGTGCAGTTTAACGATTGGATGTACTTAATTGATTCAAAGGTGATGCTCAATAAAGCTCAAATGAGTAAATTTGGAATCTATCTTGGCGAAGTTACTTTATCCTTTCAGAAAGAATAAGGCTTCCTTTGTTAAAAACGATTCTTAGTATTGTTGGCTTTCAAATCGTCTGGTTTGCATGTGCCTATGGCGCTGCAAGTGAAATTTGGTACTTGCCTTGTATTGCGGGCTTGCTTTATGTGAGCTGCATTTATATTTGGAGTCAAGATAAAAAAGGACTTACCTTGTTTATTTTGGCTTGCTTACTCCTCGGGTTTTTAGTCGACACGATCTTATTACAGCATTCGTTTGTTGTATTTAAAAACCTCAACTCTTACCCCTTTAATCTTTACCAACCTTGGTGGATGACAATTCTGTGGGCAGCGTTTGCCAGTTCCTTTGGTGCTTCTTTTTCTTGGCTAAAGAAGAAATATCTGTTAGCAGCTGTTCTTGGTGGTATTTTTGGACCCATCGCATATTATTCTGGTTCACAATTCGGCGCAATCGAACCCATAACTAGTCTTGGCTTATTTTTAGTAGGTATATTGTGGTTAATCTCAATGCCCATAATGTTAAAGTTATCATTTCGTTTTAACTCTTTTCATCAACCCGAAACAATACTTCCTCACTGAATACGCTCTGCGTAGGCATTCAATGATTCCGTATTGCTTCCCTAAATTGGAGCTCTTATGTTGAAGAAGCTTTTTGTAGCAACCATTGGTCTTCTCTGTTCTATGCTGTACGTGCAATCTTTTGCCCAAGAGTGGCCTGCCAAGAAAACTGTTCGCCTCATTGCCGTTTTTCCACCTGGGGGCTCTGTGGATGCTGTTGCACGTGTCATTGCTCCTGCCCTACAAGAACAACTGAAGCAAAATGTGATTGTTGAAAATATTGGAGGCGCTTCAGGTGTTATCGGTACAGCTGCTGTGAGTAATGCAGAACCCGATGGTTATACTTTTGGCGTGGTCTTTGACACACACGGTGTCAATCAAGCATTAAAAGAAAAACTACCTTATGACACCAAAAAAGATCTCGCACATGTAACCTTAATTGGTACCTCTCCAATGTTGATTGCTGCTAGTAAAGCATCTGGAATCACTACTTTTAAACAATTAGTCGATGACTCAAAAGCCGGTAAACCATCCAATTATGGCTCTATCGGTACCGGCAGTCTTGGTCACTTAGCCATGGCTAGTCTTGCTCAAAAGTCAAAATTTGAATGGACCCATGTTCCTTATCGCGGCGGTGGTCCAATGATGGCTGATGCTCTAGCTGGTCATGTGCAACTTGCAGTAGGTTCCTTGTATTTAATTAAACCGCATGTTGACTCCAATCGAGTCGTACCTCTTGCGGTCACAAGCCCTAAACGAACACCAGAGTTACCAAACGTACCCACTATTGCTGAAAGTGGCTTCCCAGGCTTTGATGCTCCAGCTTGGTGGGGTGTTATTGCTCCAGCCAAAATACCAAAGGATATTGTACAAAAAATGAATGCTGCGATGGTTGCTGTTTTAAAACGTCCGGACATTGCTAAAAAACTAGACGATCAAGGTATTGATATCGTTGCCGGCGGTCCAGAAGTATTTAACCCCTTCTTAGATAAGCAAATGGATACTTGGGGTAAGTTTATTATCGACAATAAAATCAAAGAAACAAATTAGTCCTACAATTTTTTTAATAAGTCTGAACACCATCCCCGCCCCATGAGGCGGGGATTTTTTTGCCTCCCAAAAAGCATTATCTATCTAACAACACCCTCTGCATTTTCTGAGCTGAAGCCACTTTTAAACTGCGCAGAGACTCTCGGTATCTACACTACCAAAAAAGATTGATGTCTTGCAATGCGCTTGGGTAATTTCTGATTAAACTCTTTTTCGTTCACTCTTTCTAATAGTGAATTTGAAATACTCCATAAATTTATTGATTGTCATGATGAAATTAATTCTCAACAAGCTGTCCTTTTTTTTAAATAAAGCAGATGTTTATCTTACAAACGATTTTTATATAGCAACTTTTTATTAACCAACTTATTGATATTTTTAAAGCATCTCTTTTGTGCTTTAACGGGTAAGACTTTGAAGAATCTGAAATATTTATCAAGGACAAGATCGATTTTCTCGCCTACCAAAAATAGACTGATTTTAATTAGGGATTGATGTTTCCTAGAATGGTTATTCGAACTGAAGTCAGTAATCCAGTTCGTAACAAGTAGTAATTTGTATATCTGTGTCATAGCTCTTGACTGATCCTACTAATCCGATTTGATCAAAGGAGATCTATTGAGGCAGATTATTTTTTTAATTAATTTAAGGAATTTTTAATGCGAATGAATATCAACCATCCATATCCAAATAGCATCGAAAGGAGCAAATTTGTTAAGCAGTTTTTTATTAATGTATCTAGCCGTTTCGACCGTCGAGACAATTATTTCTCATACCAGTTTAGAGAACCAATTTCGTCACTTTGTCAGAGAAAAAATAGATGATCTATCTCACCTCATTAGTTTATTTGCACAAAAGTCAATCCTACTTTTAGAGCGACTTGCCGATATTCTTAAAGAGGATCGATATTATTTTTACTTTGATGGTCAGCAATTTATTCCTTCCCCGGAATTCACTTTTTCAATTAACTCACACTTCATAGAGCGTATTACCCACTCAAATCTTGTCGAACTATTGTCATTAAATTGGCTAGTTTGATTTTTTATTAACTTAGATAGGCGCAAGCCACTGGAGTAATTATGTCTGTAACTTTTTTTAATCGTCTTATCGTTTCACCTGGAAAACAACATCGTGTTATTACTAATTTTATTATTGATGAGTTAGGTCTTGATCCTCATGATATTTGTAAAGTAGGTGACCATCTACGTTTTGAGTTCCTCATCGAGAATCGCTCTGCCATGCAAGAGCTCAGCGAGTTATCAAATAAATTTCCCAGCTATAACTTTGACCTAATTTGGTTTGTTGAAAAATGTACTTATGCAAAAGCGGTTCGGTACAAAAATCAACGTTTTTATCCAAGTTCCTATATTGGCTGGGGAATTCAAGATTATCTGATCAAAGATATCCCCCGCAATCGCGAAATAAACCATGTAGATATAGACTGGTCCAATCTTGAATATGATTTATTATTAGCCTCTGAACGCGGTGGCTTTTTAGAAAATACCAAAATCATTCCAGAACTGCTTCCATCAGATGTGCTTGAGGTTTTAACTTCACAGCACTTTTTACCTAGCTCACCGTCAGCTCAAGCACTCGTCCTATTTTTCCTCAGTGAGGATGGAGCAATCCAAGATATTCCAGGACATTATTTGACTCCTGAAATATATGCCGCTGGATTTCAGATGCAAATGATCCCCTTTGATTTAATACCAGACTCGATTAAATCAGATACATTTTTGGAAGATGCATGCCAAATAAGTGGTAAGGAGATTTACCAAAAAATTGACCCCAAACTATTAACCGAAGATATCTGTCTTGCCTCACTTACAACTGACGCGAATGCTATTTCTTTAAAAGATATCCCGACGGCCCTTCGAACTTTAATCATTTGTGAATTTGCACTGCAACTAGATATTAATCAATTTAGATACATCCCCAAAAAAATTCTAAGCCAGGATTTTTGTAATCAATATCCAGCGGCTTTGCAATTTATCCCCAGCGATTTCAAAACACTCGAGTTATGTAAAGAAGCTCTTAGTCTGAACGAAAGTCTTCTTGCGTTTGTCCCTAAGCATTTTATTAATAAATCTTTAGTGAATAAAGTAATTAAACAATCGAATACACCAAATCCATTTTTGGAGTTTGTGCCAAATGAATTGATTACTGAGCGTTTAATTAAAACTTTTATTAAAAAAAATCCTAGTGAATTTAAATACATTCCAGATGAATTTAAATCCTTCGACATCTGTAAGCGCTTTATTCTTAGGCATATAGAAAACTTACGATTTTCACCAATCGAGCTGATTGATGAGCTTTTAAAACATCGTACTATCAGAAATTCATACCTAAAACATCCACAAACATTAACGTTGCTGCCTAAATCCTTTTTAACTAAAGAGTTAGTTTTTGATGGATTTAAAGCTAATGGCATTCAATTAGATGAAATTCCGAACCATTTCATCTCACAAGATTTGATTATTCTGGCGATACGTCGTTTAAAAAATTTACAAGTAAAAAGTGGTTCTTCTTCGATCAATTACCATTCGATCGCAATCCAAAGTTCTAAACCTAAAATTTGGAATTTTGTCCCTGATAAATTAAAAGATTATGAATTTTGTAAGATTGCGATTATCAATGCCCATCCCTCAATTGAATCCAATATCCTTATTTCTTTACTGCACAATACCCCACGAGAATTAGATGCATTCAATGAATCAGTCCATTGGTTATATTATTTTATTGAGAACAAGTTAAGTGTTTCCTTCAGGAACCAATATTTACATCGTTTAGAATTTTCAGACTATCTTGAAAAAATGATGGATGGCAGTGATGAAGGTGAGAATGAGTTAAAAACTTTTGTCACTCAACTTATAAAGGAAATCCCTCATACACGAAAACAGTTTGAAGCATACCGTGAGATTAGTGCAGCAGCCTGGTCATTATGGTTGGAGTTATGTGCTAATTTGTATCCCTCAGCGCTGGACTCTATTGAAAATACTGAACAAGTTTCTCAAGTTCCTCAATTTTTACATTACACCAAGCAGGTCAAGATATTGAATTTGTATTTACAACTTGGGGAGCAAGTAACAATTTTGAATGCTCCACCAATACAAGAATCCTTCGAAATATCTGAATCAGCTGGATAAAATGTTTCTTTAATTAAATTCTTGACTTGATTTTTGATTAGTATTTTTCAATGATTGAACCAAGGGAAGTGGTGGCCTGCTCTCCACTTCCTTATGGTTTTTAGGAAATCCTCTTGGTCAATCAACCAACAAGGTATATAAAGCCCAACCTACCGCTCCAATTCCAGTAGTAAACCATTTATTTTTACCTGTTAGTGGTTTTAAGTCTAATAACTGATGAATGGCAGGTCTACTTTTTGAGTTTTTATAAGAGGGCTGATTACTTTGATTTTGAGTGTAAATTTTCAAATAATCACTCACTACCTCATCCAATAAAGCATACAAAGGAAGATTTCTTTCTTTTGCCACATCTTTTAAACGGGATAATAGATGGGCACTAATTTGAGCTGTTGTTCTTCGGGTTGGCATAGGTTTTAACATTTCGTTCCAAAAATATCAATCTACCTAATATTCATCCTACAGAGGTCTGATTATTTGTCAGACTTCTCCTACTTTTTAATTAATCCGTCACCGCACCGCTTTTAAAGAACAAGTGTGGTGGCTATAGACGCTTGAAAATATCCTTAAGGTCTTTACAGGCTGCTTCATTTTTAGTCAAAAATAAATACACAAAAAATTGAATGTGAATTAACTTCAATTACTACGGCTAAATTTACAAATTCATCAAATTATTTTTTTTTAGATTTAAGGTAATTAATGAATAAAGTATTTTTTTTAGTATTTATTCGACCTGATGATCCTCAAAAAACTCTTTATTAATATAGGATATCAAGCAAAGAAGTAATTTCTAATTGAGGAATCCTTCATATTGGATATTGATTTTAGAAGTAAATCATTTTTTACAATTGAGGAAATCCCTTACCTCAAAAATATAACTTCAAAAGTTGAATATAAAATTTATTTATATTGTAATTTCGCAGATATGATGATTAAAAGAACATTAATATCTTATGCCTAATCAATACTACATAAATTTACATACTAAAACTCTTATTGAATCTATTCGGATTTTTCACCAAACTTTTCCAGTCAGTTCATCAGTTTCAAGTATAGAAATACTTATGCATATCATCTTACTCACTTCAAAAGATGAAGTGATCACATTAAAAAAAATCTACAACTCAGTCCCTTACGCAGAAAATACTGTAAGAACTTATTTACGTGAACTTTTTAAGTCTGGTTGGATTACTTTCATTGATGGCCATGATGATAATCGCGTGGTTTGCTTAGAAATCACCCCCAAATTTTATCGAACCTTGATCCAACTCAGTGATTTAACCATGCCAAAGCCAAGTCCATAAATTATTTAACGATAATTTATTATTCAATATTTAAGCGATATTTCACTAAATAACCAGCACAAGATACTGAATTATTCTTTCAAACCCATATAAATAAAGGGTCTTGCAGTGATGCAAGACCCTTTAAGTTGATGGTGCGGCTGGCAGGAATCGAACCCACGACCCCTTGGTTCGTAGCCAAGTACTCTATCCAGCTGAGCTACAGCCGCGTAGCCTGCTATTATGCCATAGATGGAAACAAAAAACTACATTACACCGCTTGGATACGAAAAAATTCGTGAAGAATTACTTCATTTGCTGAATATAGAAAGACCTGAAATTGTAAAAATTGTTCATTGGGCTGCTAGTAATGGGGATCGCTCTGAAAATGGGGATTACCAATACGGGAAAAAACGCCTTAGAGAAATTGACAAAAGAATTCGATTTTTAAATAAACGGCTAGAATTTGCTGAAGTTGTAGATCCCGCTATTCGGGAAAGTACTGATCAAATCTTTTTTGGAGCCACGATTACTTATTGCAATATTGAAGATGGCCAGGAAAAAACCATTCGCATCGTTGGTGTTGATGAAATCAATATCGAAAAAGGCTTAATTAGTTGGATTTCTCCCATCGCTCGGGCAATGATAAAAAAACGGATCGGTGACGAAATCGTTTTAGAAACCCCTGATGGTCAGCAGACTTTAGAGATTCTAGATGTGGTTTACGTAGAGATTATGTACTAATGGCTTTTTGTTCTGGCCACTCGCACCACATCTAAGTTATGCCTTAGAGTACGGATGACTCGGGCTAAATGGACTCGGTCCTTGATTTGTACTCCAAATTTGATGGTTGCTGAAGACTCTGAAAAGCTATCATCCATACTAACGTGATTAATATTGGCATCTGCAGTAGTAATGCTATTAGCGACTTTAGCTAAGACGCCTTTTCGATTAGTCACATCGACTCTGAGAGGCACTTCAAACTCTCGATGGACTTCAGGCGCCCAGTTAATTTCAATCCAATTATCAGGGTCTTTGCGATGCGCTTTTCTAAAATAACTACAGTCATCCGTATGAATATGTAGACCTTCACCTTTACCCAAATAACCAATAATCGTATCCCCTGGAATTGGGTGGCAACAAGTAGAATATGCCACAGACATTCCTTCAGATCCGTCCACTACGAGCACTGGATGATTTTGCTTGGCACTTAGCTCTTTCTCATCCCAGTCTTGCTTGTCTAAGCGTAATTGTTGGTGATTACCGACATCTTCTTCGACGAATAACTCAATCCGCTTGGCCAGCACTGGTGCAGATCTTCTACCAAGGGCGATATCACTCAAAATTTCGTGACGATTACGGGCACCCGTCCAGTGGAGAATTTTTTCCCAAATTAATGCAGAAATGAGACCAAGATCGACCTCCTGATGTCGCAAACTTTGTAAAAGTAGTCTTTCACCCAATTGAATTGACTCACCAAGGCTCTTCGTCTTTAATGCATGACGAATTGCAGCGCGGGCACGGCCAGTCCTTACAAAAGTCAACCAAGTCGGATTAGGGTGTGAATAAGGGGCAGTAATGACTTCAATGATGTCCCCATTTTTAATTTCCGTACGCAAAGGTAATTGATTTCCATTCACCTTGACAGCTACGCAATTATTGCCTAAATCACTATGCACAGAATATGCAAAATCAAGAGCAGTGGAACCCCTTGGTAATCCTCGAATATGACCTTTGGGGGTAAATACATAAACAGAGTCAGGGAAGAGATCAATCTTCACATGCTCTAAAAACTCTTGAGAGTCGTGACTCGCATCTTCTAAATCAATTAACGATTGAAGCCATTGATGAGCGCGCTTTTGGACTTCTGACATTTCTTCTTTGCCGTCTTTATAAACCCAATGTGCAGCAACACCCGCATTTGCGACTTGGTTCATAATTTTGGTACGGATTTGAAACTCAATTGGCATACCAAAAGGTCCGACCATCGTCGAGTGTAGAGACTGATAACCATTCAGTTTTGGAATTGCAATGTAATCCTTAAACTTACCGGGCATGGGCTTAAACATGGCATGCAAAATACCTAGCGCACGATAACATTCATCGTTCGTCGCAACGATTACCCGAAATCCATAAACATCTAAAACATCTTGAAAACTCAAATGCTTTGATTTCATCTTATGATAAATACTGGCAAGACTTTTTTCACGTCCATAAATATCGATTTGAAGACCAGCTTTATCAAACCATTTACGCACATCTTCCAAAATCTTGTTCACGGTCTCTTTACGATTGCCACGTGCCTTTTTAACTGCCTTTTTGAGTACCTCAGAGCGCATTGGCCAAGCATTGTGAAAACTCAATTCCTCAAGTTCTCGGTAAATCATATTTAGCCCCAAGCGATGCGCAATAGGAGCATAAATTTCACTTGTTTCAATTGCTATCCGGTGTCTTTTAGACTGAGACATGAACCCTAAAGTTCGCATATTATGAGTTCTATCAGCGAGTTTAACGAGGATTACTCGGATATCTTTGGCCATCGCCATAAACATCTTACGAAAGCTTTCAGCCTGGGCTTCAGCATGACTTTGAAATTCAAGTTTATCTAATTTGGTTAGGCCGTCTACTAGTTCAGCAACTTTAGGACCGAAGATTTCGATTAACTCTGCATGGGTTCGACCCGTGTCTTCAATCACATCATGAAGTAATGCAGAAACGATGGAATGAACATCTAACTTCCATTCTGCGCAAAGTTCGGCGACCGCTAATGGATGCGTAATATAAGGCTCACCACTTTGACGGTACTGACCTAAATGGGCTTCATCAGAAAAATGAAATGCTTTTTTAACCAGCTTTAACTCAGCAGCAGTCAAATAATTGAGTTTCGCAGTTAAATCCGCGATGCTGATTACTTGAAGTTTGGGGGGTTGAAGGGGTGCAGAAGTCGGTCCAAATAAATGCCTACTAGACTTCTCCAACATTGCAGCAATAATCCCGTTGGAATCAGGGATATTTAGCAATGTATCTTTCATCATAGTGGATGACGGACTTGCCCCCACGAGAGCACTCCTTATAGAGGTACTTTAGAGAGCATATCCCGATCTGTCATACCAGCGGCAATTTCACGCAAGGCGATCACAGTAGGCTTGTCCTTCGATACAACGCGCGGTGTATGACCTTGTGCCAATTGACGAGCACGATAGGTTGCTGCAAGTACCAAATCAAAACGATTTGGAATGCTTTTTAAACAATCTTCAACAGTAATTCTTGCCATGATATGAATCCTAATTCTTAATTGACCCTCATCTTTAAATAGAATAAAGGGTGTGATAACTTACATTCTACTCTAAACAGCGCTAAATTGAGCTAGAACCTTATTAACCTTGAAGTTCACTTACCAAATGAGCGAGCTTACTGACTTGTTGGTGAGTTCTTAACCTGCTTGCACAAACTATATGGCGTAATTCCAAAAGTGCGTTATCAAACACTTCATTGACGACTAAATAATCTGCCTCTTCTAAATGACTAAGCTCTGCATGGGCTGCAGCTAATCTCTTCTCGATCGTTTTCTCATCATCTTGACCCCGTCTACGTAAACGATCTTCGAGAACTGCAATGGATGGCGGTAATATAAAAACCCAAGTAGCTTGTGGCACGATGCGTTGAATTTGTTGAGCGCCCTGCCAGTCAATTTCAAGAATCACATCTTGACCCAGTTGCATTTTCTCTAAAATCCAGGACTTCGATGTTCCGTAATAATTACCATGTACGAGAGCCCACTCTAGAAAATCGCCACTATCTTTACGTTGTAAAAATTCTGTTTCAGAAATAAAGTAATAACTCTCACCATTTGTCTCACCGGGTCTAGGTTTTCTAGTAGTAAAAGAAATTGACAAAGTCAGGGCAGGATCTGTGGCCATCAAAGCTGCCACTAGGGATGATTTACCTGCACCTGAGGGGGCTACGACCATAATCATACTGCCACTGTAACTCATATTATTCGCTCCTCACTGGATCATTCCAAGTTTTGCACTTGTTCACGAATTTGTTCAACGAGTAATTTTAATTCCATCGAGGCATTACTCGTTTCTTGATGAACTGATTTTGAACCGAGGGTATTACTTTCTCTTTGTAATTCCTGCATCAGGAAGTCTAATTTTTTTCCAACTGGCCCGCCTTTATCCAGAGTATTTCTAACGGCATGGAAATGAGTCTTCAAGCGAGCAATTTCTTCTTCAACATCAATCCGAACGCCGTATAAGACGACTTCTTGACGAATTCGGTCTGATAAGTCTTCGTGATTAAAACTACGTCCTTGTTGGTCGATGCCGTTCAATACCGCCAATAGTTTTTCGCATAATTTCTGCTGATAAGTTTGAATGATTTTAGGCAGTAAAGGTTCAATCTCCAGAATCATCGCATCCATCTGATTCACTTTGTTTAAAATTACATTTTTTAAAGCGTTTCCTTCTATCGCCCGGCTTTGCATAAAAAGCTTTAAGACCTCGTCTAGTCCTAACAGCACAACTTCTAATAGCGCGTCCTGATCTAATTCCTCTTGAATCATGACACCAGGCCATAGCAAAACATCTTTAACGGATAAAGGTTTTGAGCCGGGTAATTCTTTTAAAATCAAAGATTCTGTTGCTTTTAAGCTTTGAATGAGTTGGGTATTTAATTTTTGCTCTTGGGATTTACTATTTGTATCTTGCCCAGATGAATCAGCTTCTTTTTGGATATAAATCTTAATTTCAACCTTACCTCGATTGAGTTTTTTACCAATCATCTCTCGAATAGCCTGCTCAGCGAAACGCAGTTCATCCGGCATTCTAAAAGTAATGTCTAAAAAACGAGAATTCACAGACCGCAGTTCAAAATGAACTTGTCCGTGATTCTTGGCTCTCAAAATTAAGGGGTGACGGTAAGCCCCAAATCCCGTCATGCTATTAATCATTGGATTATTGTAAAGTGTTGTGCGTCCAATGGTATTAAAATCAATAAAATTGTGCAAGGCACACTACAATCACTCCTTTTAATTACTGAAATAACCATGACAACTTCAAATAGACCTAGCAAAAGACTGAATAATGAACTACGAAAAGTACAAATCCAGCGTGGCTTTACGAAACATGCTGAAGGTTCAGTATTAATCTCGTTTGGAGATACGCAAGTTTTATGCACTGCCAGTATTCTAGAAAAGGTTCCACCTCACCAAAAAGGTAAAGGGGAAGGCTGGGTTACTGCTGAATACGGTATGTTGCCAAGATCAACACACACCCGTAATGATCGGGAAGCGGCTCGTGGCAAACAATCTGGTCGTACTCAAGAAATCCAACGTTTAATTGGTAGATCTTTAAGAAGTGTCTTTGATTTAAAACTATTGGGCGAAAGAACAATCCATATTGACTGTGACGTAATTCAAGCTGACGGTGGCACTAGAACTGCCTCTATTACTGGTGGTTTCGTTGCAGCCAGGGATGCGGTGAATCAACTTCTTGAAAAAGGTCTGATTGCCAAAGACCCTATCCTCGATCATATTGCCGCCATTTCAGTTGGTATCTATCAAGGAGTGCCTGTCACCGATTTAGATTACGCCGAGGATTCAGCCTGTGATACAGATATGAATATCGTCATGACGGGTAAAGGTGGTATTGTTGAAATTCAAGGTACTGCAGAGGGATATCCTTTCTCACAAGCAGAACTCTTACAACTTTTAGAGTTAGGCTCAAACAGTATTGGACGTTTAGTAGAAATTCAAAAGGAAGCCTTCAATACGAAGTAACTTATGCAAACAGAACTAGACAAGCATTTGATGACCCAATTTTTAGGGTCAGATCAATTAGTTTTAGCAAGTAATAATCAAGGCAAAGTTACTGAGTTTTCTCGACTTTTAAATCCATTAGGACTTACGGTTCTTCCCCAAGGTGATTTACAAATCCCCCCTGCTGAGGAACCTTTTGCGACTTTTTTCGAAAATGCACTGACCAAAGCAAGGCACGCAAGCCTTGCTAGTGGATTGCCAGCATTAGCTGATGACTCGGGTATTTGTGTAACAGCGTTAAATGATGCGCCCGGCATTTTCTCAGCCAGGTATGCTGGAATTGGGGCAACTGATCAAGAAAATAACCAATTATTAATTCAGAATTTACAAGGCGTGACGAACCGAAATGCGCATTATGTTTGTGCACTTGTACTGGTTAGAAATCCAAATGACCCTGAACCAATTATTGTGAGTGCGCAGTGGCGTGGAGAGGTCATCGATGAAGCGCGTGGCACAGGTGGTTTTGGCTACGACTGTCACTTTTATCTCCCTCCGTTTGAAAAAACAGCAGCAGAGATTTCACTCGAATTAAAAAATATCATGAGCCATCGTGCCTTAGCAACTGAACTGCTTATTCAAGCTCTGATTGATCGATCAACTTCATGAATCTCATTCCTGAACAACCTGTCGTTTGGCTAAAAAAAGCACAGACTAAGTCCTCGGTTACTCAGCTAACCTCCCTGCCCCCTTTGGCGCTCTACATTCATTTTCCTTGGTGTGAAAAAAAATGTCCTTATTGCGACTTTAATTCCCATAATGCGCCGGCACAAGATCAGTTTGCTGAGGCGCAAAAACTTTATATTGAAGCTTTAATTTTAGATTTAGAAAATTCCTTACCTCTCGTATGGGGCCGAAGAATTCGTTCCATCTTCATTGGTGG
>Ga0164296_1000527_pt1 | contig 44667 bp, 44 predicted proteins | sample GEODES057metaG_FD_113533 | JGI IMG/M metagenome (GOLD analysis project Ga0164296, IMG submission 113533) | Dystrophic lake water microbial communities from Trout Bog Lake, Wisconsin, USA - GEODES057 metaG | ecosystem: Environmental > Aquatic > Freshwater > Lake | place: USA: Trout Bog Lake...
CGCGCAAGGAGCGCATGCCCCGGCCCCCAAGGTCCCGCCGCGCCCTCCTGCGCGCCCTCAAGTCCTGCTTGAAGCCCAAGGGCATGGCCATCTGGCCCGACCGCATCGCCGCCCGACGAAAAACCGAGTGAAACTCGGACGTCGACCCATATGTCAAATATTACTAAATTGTAACTATCTCAATACCCCTCTCAATCCCACCCCGTCGGCGCCTCGAACCCCCGCCAGCCCTTCTCCAGCAGCCGCGCCACCTCGATCGTCGTCCGGTCGCCATATTGCGGCCCGACGATCTGCATCCCGAACGGCAGCCCCTCCTTCTGCCCCAGCGGCGCCACCGTGCCCGGCAGGCTGAAGAAGCACGACACCCCCGCCCAGAACATCTGGTCGATCACCGACACCTGCTTGCCGTTGATGTCGATCATCCGCTCCCAGCGCTCGCCCGTCTGGTTGTGCGGCATCGCCGTTCCCGCGCCGGGCGGGCACAGCAGCACGTCCCAGTCCTGGAAAAACGCGAACCAGGCCCGCCGCATCCGCTCCCGCGTCTCATGCCCGCGCAGGAAGTCGTGGTGCCGCATCGGCACGCCGCGCGCCACCAGGGCGGGATAGCTCATGTCGTCAGGCGCCAGTTTCTTCGCCTGCGCGGCGAAGGCCTCCATCTCTGCCGGGCTGAACCGCCCCGCGGTGATCGAGCGCAGCATCATGATGTAGAGGTGATGGCCATGCGCGATGTCATAGTCTGGCCGCGCGGTCATGCTGACCTTCGCCCCCTCCTTGCGCAGGAATTTTCCCAGCGCCTCCAACTCAGCCTGGATCGCATTGTCGACTTCGCTGAGCGGATGGGTCGGCATGATCGCCACCCGCAGCCCCTTCAGCCACGTCGCCCTGGGCTTCGGCAGCTTCAGCCGCAACCCGGCATCGATCTCCTCGAACCCGGCAATCGCATCCAGGCTGATCGCCAGGTCATCGGCCGAGCGCGCCAGCGGCCCGATCACCGCGATATCGGTCTCCGCGACATTCCCGTAGATCGTATGCCCCGTCGACGGACAGATCCCCCAGGTCGGCTTGTGGCCATAGACGCCGCAGTAATGCGCGGGATTGCGGATCGAAGCGCCGATATCGCTGCCGATCTCCAGCCCTGTCAGCCCCGCCGCCAGCGCCGCCGCCGCGCCCCCGGATGAGCCGCCCGGCCCGCGCTCGAGATTCCAGGGGTTGTTGGTCGTCCCATAGATCGCATTGAACGTCTGCCAGTCGCCGAGATGCAGCGGCACGTTGGTCTTCCCAAAGGGATTGGCCCCGGCCGCGATCAGCCGCCGCACCGCCAGCGCATCCTGCGTCGCCCGATGGTCCTTCAGCGCGGGGATGCCCCAGGTCGTCGGATGCCCCTCGAGATCAAAACTCTCCTTCACCGTCATCGGCACACCGTGCAGCGGCCCCACCGGCCCGTCCTTGCGCTTGCGATCGAGCGCCTTGGCCCGCTTGCGCGCCCGCTCGTAGTCGCGCACCACGACGGCGTTGATCTTCGCGTCGTGCTTTTCGATGCGCGCGATGTAGTGGTCGAGCAGCTCGAGGCAGCCGATCTTGCCGCGCCTGATCAAGGCAGCCTGGCGCTTGGCGGAGAGGAATTCGGGATGCATCGCGGACCTCCTGGATGACGACGCGGACTTTGCCACCGCCTTCCATCCGCACAAGGCCCCTCACGGCCCCCGCGTGGCGATCTCCGTCGCGGTATGCCGCAGCACCGCCTCGGCGGCGATCCACGCGCCGAGGCTCCCCCAATGGGTGTCGTTGGGCAGATACACATCCCGCCCCCCCGCCGCGACCGCCCGTCGCAGCGCGAGATCGACCCGCACCAGATCCACCCCCATGCCTGCCAGCCGCGAGACCGCATCCTCCGCGCGATCGGCCGGCGCGAGATAGGGCGCATAAACGCTCGCCTTGTCCGGCGCGATCAGCACCAGCACATCCGCGCCCCCGCTGCGGGCCCGCGCCGCCAGCCCCCGCAGCCCGCAGGCAATCCGCCCCCAGTCCTCAGCACTCCACGCCGCCCGCTCATAATCCTGCTGATAGACCAGCAACTCGCCCGGCCGCCGGCTACTGAACAGATCGTCCCGTGCCAACCTCACCCGCCAGACCATCCCCCCCGGCGAGCGGCCCACAGCCCGCAGCAGGTTCGCCCGCGCGAAATCCAGCAGATAGTCGCGCCGATACATTTCCAGCGGCCCGGTCCGCCCACGCTCGAACTTTTCGGGCTCCACCGGCGCCGCTACCATCCCCAGCGTCCGAACCGGCCGCGCCGGCGAAAGCTCTCCGCAACCCACCCTATCACCCAGCCTCTGCCGCAAGGTCCGCTCGGCGATCTCGATGATCACAAGCCGCGGCTTCCCCTGCGCCAGCACCGCCTCGATCGCCGCCGCGATCGGCCCCCCGGTATGATCGACCACCCCCACCGAGAGGCCGGTCAGCGCCGCCAGGTGATCCGTCCAGAACCCGCCCCACCCCGTCTGCCGGTCCGGCGTCGTCGGCAGCGAGTATGAATCGCCGATCACGACGATCTCCGCGTCCCCCCGCACCCCCGCCAGCGGCGGCACGAACCGCTTCTCCTCGCCACGCCAGCCGAAGTCGTTCTCGGCGTAGAACCCCAGCCGCGTCAGGTCCCCCCGCATCGGCTCCAGCCACAGCGCCACCCCGGAAAACCCCAGCAGCATCGCCCCGAGCCAGCCGCCGAGCACCAGGTTGAACCGCCGATGCATGCTCAGAACTGCGCGTAGAGAAACGGACTGGCGCGCCCCATGCGCAGCAGCACGACCACCAGCATCGCGAAACACGCCGTCGCCCACACCGCCCCCGGCCGCCACCGCCAGCCCAGCAGCGGCGCGGCCGCGGTACGCGGCAGGGCAGGGGCCTCGTCCCGCAGCATCTGCCCGATGTTCGGCAGCACGAGCGCGATCCCGGCGAGCGTCGCCAGCGTCGCCAGCGTGCTCCGCTCCGGCACAATCCCGGCGCCGTGCAGGCCGGCCATGCCAGCGTAGACGTCGAGCGCGGTCGAGAAATCCGGCGCGCGGAACAGCACCCACCCCAGCATCACCGCCAGCAGTGTCGCGGCCCAGGCCAGGCCCGGGAACCGCTGCGGCCCGGGATACCGGTCATTCCACAGATGGTTCCCCACCAGCAGCAGCCCGTGCCAGGCGCCCCAGGCGACGAACGTCCAGCCGGCGCCATGCCACAGTCCCGCCAGCATCATCGTCGCGAGCAGGTTCGCATAGCGCCGCCGCCGGCCCAGCCGGTTGCCGCCTAGGGGTATGTAGACGTAGTCGCGGAGGAAGGAGGACAGCGAGATGTGCCAGCGCCGCCAGAAGTCGACGATCGAGCGCGCCTGGTAGGGCGAGTCGAAATTCACCGGCAGCCGCACGTTGAACATCCGCGACAGGCCGAGCGCCATGTCGGAATAGCCTGAGAAGTCGAAGTAGATCTGCAGCGTATAGGCCATCACCCCAGCCCAGGCCGCCCACGCCCCCGCCGGCTGACCCGCGGTGAAAAGCGCGTCCGCGACCGGCGCCACGCTGTCGGCCAAGACCACCTTCTTGAACAGCCCGGCGAGGAACAGCGTCGCCCCGGTCGCGATCCCCTGGTGGGTGAACCGGACCATCGCGGGATCGCGAAACTGCGGTACCATCGCGCCGTGGTGCAGCAGGGGCCCGGCGACGAGATGCGGGAACCAGGTGACGAACAGCAGATAGTCGCGCGGCCCGGTCCGCCCCGCCCGCCCGGCCGCGGCGTCGACCAGCCAGGCGATCTGGGTGAAGCTGTAGAACGAGATCCCGATCGGCAGCGCCGCGGTGGCGAAGCCTCCGTATTTGAACCAGCCGAGCAGCGCCAGATTGGCGGCGACGCCCAGGCCGAGCAGCGGCGAGCGGCCATGCGTCGCGAGATGTTGCCCCAGCGCGTAGTTCACCGCGATCGAGCCGAGCAGCAGCAGCGTGTGCGCCACCCCGTTCCCCGCGTAGAAAGCGACCGACAGCCCGGTCAGCCACAGCACCGCCCAGGCATGCCCGATCCGCCCGGCGAGCGCGAAGCCGGCGAGCGCGATGGGCAGGAAGACGAACAGGAACGTCGGCGAGTTGAACAGCATGGCACCCCGCGGTGCCGTGACCCTAGATTGCCAGCGGGGCGATCGCGTGACATCTCCGTCGGCGCGATCGTGCCGCGCCGTGAAAGCCGCCGTTCACGCGTTTCTCCCGCCCGGCTCGCTACTGCCAGATCGGGTCGATCGGCGGATGACCGTTCAGCACGGCGGCGATGTTGTCGAGCGCGCGGAAGCCCATGGCGTTGCGGGTCTCCACCGTGGCGCTGCCCATGTGGGGGGCGAGGAACACGTTGGGCAGATCGGCGAAGCGCACGTCGTATTCAGGCTCGTTGCGGAACACGTCGAGGCCGGCGCCGTAGAGATGGCCCGACTTCAGGGCGTCGATCAGCGCGCTTTCGTCGACCAGGCCGCCGCGTGAGGCATTCACGAACACCGCACCCTTTGCGAGCATGGCGAAGGTCTCGGCGTTCATGATGTTGGCGGTGCCGGCGCCGCCGGGGGCGTGGAGCGAGAGGATGTCGCAATGCGGCAGCATCTGGTGGAAGTCGGCGAAATAGGTGGCGCCCTGTTCCTCGTGCGCCGGCTTTTGGGTCGGGCTGGAATAGAGGATCTTCATGCCGAAGCCGCGGGCGCGCCGCGCCATCGCCTGGCCGATGCGGCCGAAGCCGACGAGCCCCAGGGTTTTGCCCCAGACGCGCTTGCCCATCAGCTCGCCGAGACCGTAATGAATGCGCCAGCCCTCGCGCATCACCTTGTCATATTCATAGGCGCGGCGGCTGGCGTTCAGCATCAGCATGAACGCCATGTCGGCGGTGCATTCGGTCAGCACGTCCGGCGTGTTGGTCATCGGCAGGCCGCGCGCCTTGGCCGCGGGGATGTCGATGTGATCGGTGCCGACGGAGCAGGTGGCGGCGATCTTCACGTGGGCGGGGATGCGGTCGATGACCTCCTTGGGGAATTTCAGGTGGGAGGTCAGCATCAGCGCGTCCGCCTTGTGGTCGACCAGCGAACGGATGACGGTGTCGGCATCCATGTCGCGGCCTTCGGGCCAGGGGCAGTCGTATTCGGCGGCGATGCGGGCGGCGACGTCGGGCGGAATCTGGCGGCTGACGATCAGGCGCGGTTTCATGATGCTGTTCCCCGAATGAGATTGTCGCGCTTATGCCGTCACCGCGCGGGTTGCGGAAGGGGAGGGGCTTCGGCAGGCTCCGGCTTCCCCCGCGGAGAGACGCCATGCTGCCGAACCTGACCCCCGATCTCGACCTCGCCGAACGGCTGTTCGCCGCCCTGCGCGACCGCACCTTCGACGGCGTCGGCGTCACCCGCGAGGCCTATGGCCGGGGCGAGCGGATCGCCCATGAACTGGTGCGCGCCGAGGCGGAGGCGCTGGGGCTGGAGGTCAGCGTCGACGTGGCAGGGAATATGCTGATGACGCTGCCCGGGGTCGATCGGCAGCTGAAGCGGGTGGTGCTCGGCAGCCATCTCGACTCCGTCCCCCAAGGCGGCAACTACGACGGCGCGGCCGGCGTGCTGGCGGCGATGGCGGCGGTGTCGGGCATGGTGCGGGCGGGGTTCAAGCCGGCGCGCGACGTGACTGTGGTGGCGATCCGGGCCGAGGAGGGCGGGGCCTGGTTTCCCTGCGGGCTGCCGGGGAGCAAGGCCGCCCTTGGCCGCCTTCCCGCCGAGGCGCTGCAGACCAAGCGCCTCGATTCCGGGCGGACGCTGGCCGATCACATGCGCGAGGAAGGCTTCGACCCCGACGCTGTTGCCCGCGGCGACTGCATCCTGCGCCCCGATAGTCTCGCCGCCTATGTCGAACTGCATATCGAGCAGGGGCCGGTGCTGGACACCGAGGAAATCCCGATCGGCATCGTCACCGGCCTGCCCGGCTCGCGCCGGCTGCGGGCGGCGCGGGTGGTCGGCGAATACAACCATTCCGGCGCGACGCCCCGGCGCTATCGCCGCGACGCCGCCGCGGCGCTGGCCGAACTCGCCCACCGCCTCGACGAGTACTGGGCCGAGCTCGACGGCGCTGGCCGGCAGCTGGTCTGCACCTTCTGCGTCATGGCGACGACGCCCGAGGCGGGGTTCACCAAGATCCCCGGCGAGGCGATCTTCCAGCTCGACATCCGCAGCGCCGACGCCGGCGCGCTCGACCTGATGGAGGCCGAACTGCACCGCCTCGTCGCGCAGATCGAAGCGCGGCGCGGGGTCAAGTTCGAGCTCGGGCAGATCATGGCCAGCCCGCCGACGCCGATGGACGCGGCCGTCCACGGCGGCCTGGTGCAGGCAGCCGAGGAACTCGACATCGAATTCGTCTCCATGCCCTCCGGCGGCGGCCACGATGCCGCCAGCTTCGCCCAGGCCGGCGTGCCCTCCTGCATGCTCTTCGTGCGCAACCAGAACGGCAGCCATAACCCGCACGAAGCCATGCGCATGGAAGACTTCGCCGCCGGCACCGCCGTCGTGCTGCGCTGGGCGGCCGAACAGGCGGTCTAGATCATGATTGGTTTAGATCAAACCAATCACGATCTAGTAGCTATTGAAGAAGAGCACGATTCACGCTTTCCGACCGACTGGCCTCAAGCGATCGCGCTCTAGGGCACCAGCGACTTATCCTGCAGCGTCGTGTCCTGGCCGCGCACGGGATCGGCGATCGCGGCGGCCAGCGACGGCGCGCCCTTCCACTCATGGGCCGGGCGCGTAACACCGTCGCTGCCGACCTGGTCGAGGCCCCAGTAGATCTCCAGCCGATGCCCATCGGGATCGCGGAACTCGACGGCGATCTGCACCCCCGCGCGCCGCCGCCCCTCGAAATCGATGGTGGCATTGTACGCGCGCAAATGATCCCGCGCCCGGATCACCTCGTCGAGACTGCCGACCTCGAAGGCGAGATGATGCATCTCGGCATTCGACGACGGGCCACCACCGCCGATCAGTGCTAACCCATGGTGGTCCGCATTGCAGCGCAGAAACACCATGCCGCCCGGCATCATGTCCTCGCCATAAACGTCGGAAACCGGGAAACCCAGCACCTCATTGTAGAACCGCACGGAACGCTGGAGATCGGCGACCTTGAGGACGACATGGCCGATCTTTGTGATGCGGAACGGCATGCCGTGCGGGCGCTGCGGATGATCGGACATGGACGTGGCTCCCTGGTTTTGGCGGGAGCTTAGCGTGGAATCAGGAAGGCGGAAGGCAAGCAAGGCTCCGCCGGCCAAGGGCCTGGAGGCCCTTGGATCCCCATCCACGCTCGCGGCTGTGGCGATGACCTTCGGTCGTAATCCCACGATCTCGACGGGGAGAGCGGCGAAGCCAACAAAATTCCTGCGAATGCACGGTGAATGGTGCGGTGGACGGGTCTGATTGCCTGCGGCGCAAGGCAAGGAAGAGGTTATCAACTGGAGGACGAACCTCCAGCCGCTCGAATCAAATGGGTTCTCAGGGATCGAGCGGATCGTGGCCGAAGGCCGCGTAAGTCGCTCGATGGCCCTGAGCCGGCGGAGCCTTGCTTCCTTTTGCCTGCCGTCCACGTAGGTCAGCCATTCCTTTCGCCCGGCGGGTGTGGGTGCTATAGGCGCGCGCCATTGCGAGTCTGCGTTCATGACCGACGATCCCCCGCCCAATACCGCGTTGTTGCCTGCCGGGCTGCGCGACCTGTTGCCGCCTGAGGCTGAGACCGAGGCGGCTGCGGTCGAGCGGCTGATGGGCAGTTTTTCGGCGCACGGCTATCAGCGCGTGAAGCCGCCTTTGCTCGAGTTCGAGGAGGGGTTGCTGAGCGGGTCGGGTGCGGCCATGGCGGATCAGACGTTTCGGCTGATGGACCCCGACACACGGCGGATGATGGGTGTGCGGGCGGACATGACGCCGCAGGTGGCCAGGATCGCGACGACGCGGCTGGCCCATGCGCCGCGGCCGTTGCGGTTGTCGTATGCGGGGCAGTGTTTGCGGGTGCAGGGTGGGCAGTTGGCGCCGGATCGGCAGATTGGCCAGGCGGGGATTGAGTTGATCGGCCATGACAGCACGGCGGCGGATGCCGAGATTGTGCTGGTGGGGGCGGCGGCCTTGGCGGCGGTGGGGCTGACGCGGATTTCGATCGATCTGACGCTGCCGCAGCTGGTGCCGACGTTGCTAGATGAGGCGGGGATTGCGGGGGAGGCGCGGGCGCGGTTGGCGCGGGCGTTGGACCGCAAGGATGCCGCGGCGGTGACGGAGCGGGGCGGGGTGTTGGCGGGGACGCTGACGGATTTGTTGCTGGCGGCGGGGCCGGCGGATCGGGCGCTTGATGCCTTGGCGGCGGCGGCGTTGACGCCGGGGGCGCGGGCGCATGCGGACCGGCTGGCGGCGACGGTGGCGGCGATCCGGGCGCGGGCGCCGGAGCTGAAGTTGACGGTGGATCCGGTGGAGTTCCGGGGCCTGCGCTATCACACCGGGGTTTGCCTGACGATCTATGCGCCGGGGCGGGCGGAGGAATTGGGCCGGGGTGGGCGGTATATCTGTGGCGAGGCGGAGCCGGCGACGGGGCTGACGTTGTATCCCGATGCGGTGCTGCGCGCGGCGCCGCCGGGGCGGCCGAAGCCGCGGGTGTTCGTGCCGGTCGATGCCGACCAGGCCGCCGCCGCGCGGTTGCGGGCGGAGGGCTGGGCCAGTGTTGGCGCGCTCGAGGCGTGCGTTGATTCCCATCAAGCGGCCCGTGATGCGGGTTGCACCCATGTGCTGTCCGGCGATCGTCCGGTCGCCGTGACCGAGGAGTAAGGCCATGACCAACGTGACCGTGATTGGCGCCCAGTGGGGCGACGAGGGCAAGGGCAAGATCGTCGACTGGCTGGCGAGCCGGGCCGACATCGTGGTGCGCTTCCAGGGCGGGCATAATGCCGGCCATACGCTGGTGGTGGGCAACCAGACCTACAAGCTGTCGCTGCTGCCCTCGGGCCTGGTGCGCGGCAAGCTGGGGATCATCGGCAATGGCCTGGTGGTCGATCCCGAGGCGCTGCTGGCGGAGATCGACCGGGTGCGCGCGCAGGGGCTGCCGGTGGGGCCGGAGACGCTGCGGCTGGCGGATAATGCGATCCTGATCCTGCCGCTGCATGCGGCGATCGACCGGGCGCGCGAGGCGGCGCGGGGCGATCGCAAGATCGGCACCACCGGGCGCGGTATCGGGCCGGCCTATGAGGACAAGGTGGCGCGGCGGGCGATCCGGGTGGCCGATCTGGCGGAGCCCGAGACGCTGTCGGACAAACTCGACGAGCTGCTGCTGCATCACAACACGCTGCTGCGCGGGCTGGGTGCCGAGACGTTCGAGAAGCAGGCGCTGCTCGACCGGTTGCTGGAGCTGGCGCCGAAGATCCTGCCCTATGCCGAGCCGGTGTGGGAGCGGCTGGATGTGGCGCGGCATGAGGGCAAGCGGATCCTGTTCGAGGGCGCCCAGGCGGTGATGCTCGACGTCGATCACGGCACCTACCCGTTCGTGACCAGCAGCAACACGGTGGCGGCGACGGCGGCGTCGGGGGCGGGGATTGCGCCGTCGGCGATCGGGTTCGTGCTGGGGATTGCCAAGGCGTATTGCACGCGGGTGGGCTCGGGGCCGTTTCCGTCGGAGTTGACGGACGATATCGGGCGGCTGCTGGGCGAGCGCGGGTTCGAGTTCGGCACGGTGACGGGCCGGCCGCGGCGCTGCGGCTGGTTCGATGCGACGCTGGTGCGCCAGGCGGTGAAGGTGGGTGGCATGCAGGGGCTGGCGCTGACCAAGCTCGACGTGTTGGATGGGCTCAGCGAGCTGAAGGTGTGCGTGGGCTACGACATCGACGGCGAACTGGTGCGGCGGATGCCGGCGGCCCCGGGGGCGCAGGCACGGGCGAAACCGATCTTCGAGAGCTTCGAGGGATGGTCCGGCTCGACGCGGGGGGCGCGCAGTTGGGCGGATCTGCCGGCGCAGGCGATCAAATATGTGAAGCGGATCGAGGAACTGGTGGAGGCGCCGGTGACGCTGCTGTCGACCAGCCCGGAGCGCGACGACACGATCATGGTGCGTGACCCCTTCGCGGACTGATCACATCCGGCGGTGGGTGTGAGGTAGCTCACATCGGGTTTGTCACAAGACGGTTACTCCTCGGGCACATGCCGTTCGGGGAGTGCCGCAATGTCCGCCAGCCAGTCGTCCGCCATCGTTCTGCCTTTCGCCCGCCCGCCGCGGCCGGAGAACCGGATGACCGCGCGGGATCGGATCGAGGCGCTGGAGTGGGCGTCGCGGGCGAAGGGGCTCGGCTACACCCGTGTCGCTTTCGACAACAGTGCCGGCGATGACGAACCGGAGCTGGGGGACTTCATGCTGATCTACGCGCGCGACAAGATGTGGGCCTCCTGGGGGGTCGGCTGCTGCGATGGCGGGTTCATGGTGTGGCGCCCGGCCGATGGCACCACGATCAGCTGGCATCCGACGGTGATGCGGGCGCTGGCGAGCATACCGCCGGTCGATTTCGGCTAGTCGGGGCCAGCGATCTGGCCGATCCTTGGCGCGAGATACCGCGCGGAGGATGGGCATGGATCGCATCGGGCTTGGGCTGATCGGCTGCGGCGGGATTGCGCGTTCGGCGCATCTGCCGGCGATGGGGCAGTTGGTCGATCGGGTGGTGCTGCGGGCGACCGCGGACATCGATGCGGCGGCGGCCGCGGCCGCGGCGGCGCCCTGGGGGGCGGATCACGCGACCGATTATCGGGCGATGCTGGAGCGGCCGGACATTCAGGCGGTGGTGATCGCGACGCCGGAATATCTGCATGCCGACCAGGTGGAGGCCGCCGCGGCGGCGGGCAAGCACGTGCTGTGCGAGAAGCCGATGGCGCGCACGCTGGCCGAGGCGGACCGGATGATCGCTGCCTGCGCGGCGGCTGGGGTGCAGCTGCTGGTGGGGCATAGCCGGCGGTTTACCCGGCGCTACATGGAAATCCGCGCGGCGATCGATCGGGGCGATATCGGCGATATCAGGCTGATGCGCGAGAACGAGCGGCGGATGCGGGCGGTGCCGCAGGTGTGGTGGACGCCGAAGCACTGGACGGGGAATCCGCAGGTGAGCGGCGGCGCGCCGATGATGAACGCGATCCATGAGGCGGATCTGCTGCGCTGGTTCACCGGGGCGCAGGCGCGCACGGTGCAGGCGGAGATCAACGTGACGATCGAGGGGAATGTCGGGGTCACCGATTTCATCAGTTTCACTGTGGGTTTCGATAACGGTGCGATCGGGTCGGCGGAGGTGCTGAACTGCGCGCCGCCGGGGTATCCGGCGTTTCATATGATGGAGCTGTATGGCACCGCGGGGGCGATACGGGCGCGGGATCATGAACTGGTCGGGCTCACGCGCTATGGCAATGTGGGGGCGGATTACCCCGGGACGTTCGACATGCTGCTGCATAATCTTCCAGCCTACGCGCGGGAACTTGCCGAACTGGTCGGCGCGATCCGCGAGGGCCGGCCGGTGGTGATGCCGCCGTCGGAGGCGCGGGCGGCGTTGGAGCTGACGCTGGCGGCGGTGCGCTCGGCGCAAACCGGCGAAGTTGTGCGGCTGGGAGCGGGGGCATGAGCGGGGTGATCCGGCTGGGGGTGATCGGCGCCGGGGCTCATGCGACGGAGCTGGTGGCGCATGGGGCGCCGCTCGGACGCATCGCGCTGGCCGCGGTCGCGGGGCAGGGGACGGAGGCGTTGGCCGGGCGCGCGGGCGTGCCGGTCGTCGATGTGGACACGCTTGTTGGCGATCCTGGACTGCGGGCGGTGCTGGTGGATGCGCCGGTGGCCGAGCGTGCCGCGCTGGTCGCGGGCGCTTTGCGGGCGGGCAAGATCGTGGTGTGTCCGCCGCCGGTGGCGCTCGATGCGGCGGCGTTGGACGCGATCGCGGCGGCGGCGCAGGCGGGCGGTGGGAGGCTGCTGTGCGGCGGCGAGATCGCGCATGGCGAGCCTGGCCGGCGCGGGTTGGCGGCAATGACGGCGCCGGAGTTCGGGCCGTTGCGCTCGCTCTATCTGGCCATCCGGCAACCGCGCTGCGGCGAAGGTGACGTGCTCGACGCGATCGGTTGGGAGGCGCTGGATTTCGTGTTGGCGGCGGTGCCGGGCAAGATCGAGAAGGTGCGGGTGAATGCGGGGGCGCAGTTCGGCGCGGCGCGCGATACGGCGGTGATTCTGCTGCGCAGCGCGGACGATGTTGTCGTGACCATCGAACTTTCCCGCTGCCTGCCGGCGAGCCTGCCCGCGACGGGGCTGGGCGAGGTGGAGATTGATGTGATGGGAGCGCTGCAGGCGCTGCGCATCACGCCGCAGTCGACGGCGGTGCGCGTTCATCGTGATGGCGGCACCGATCTCGCGCCGTGGCTCGATGCGCCGGTGCTGGCGATGCTGCGGGCGGTTGTCGCGGCGTGCGATGGTCAGGCGACGGATGGGATCGGGCGGACGCGGGCGGTGTTCGATTTAATGGAACGCATAAGAAAGGAAGCGGTTCTTTTTTGAAAAAAAGAACCAAAAAACTTTTGTGCTTTTGGTGCGTTTGTTGAGTGGAGCGCTATCGCGGTTCCAAGAGAAACCGATGTCGCTTGCCTCGCCACTTCGCTCCGCTTCGTGTCAGAAGTCTTTTTGTTTCTTTTTCTTCAGAAAAAAAGTGCTTGCTTGATCGTAAGCAACCCGGATCGCTGAATCCGACAGCGATCCGGGCGCGCGTCCTCAGGCCTTACTGATGTCGTGAAACAGCACGACCCAACTCGTGCGGGCGAAGTGGTAGCCTTTCTTTTCGGTACGATGGGCGATCGTCTGCACCTGGTTGTGCACCGGGAACCACACCGCGCTGTCCATGATCAGCTTCTGCGCCTCGGCGTAGATCGCGTCGCGCTTGGCGGGGTCGGAGACGGCGCGGCCTTCGGCGAAGAGGGCATCGAGCTTGGGGTCGTTGAGCTGCATCCAGTTGTATTTGTAGCGGCCCGGGCTTGGAATGTTGACGCTGGCGAAGAGGTTTTCCAGGCACATCGGATCGGCCTGGATCCAGCGCACCGGCAAGGCGTCGAAGGCATTGTCGAAGACGAGCTGCTGGTTGCGGGCGAAGGTGATGGTCTCGACCTTCAGCTCGATGCCGACGCGCTTGGCGACCGCCTGGAGTTCGACGGCGGTGTCGGGCTCAAGCGGCGGGGGCGCGCCGTAGAAGCCGGAGAGGCGCTGGCCGTCCTTGACGCGGATGCCGTCGGGGCCGGGTTTCCAGCCGGATTGTTCCAGCAGCGCGATGGCTCCCTTGGGGTCGGGCTTGTACATCGCTTCGCAACCGTCCCAGTAGCCGGGCGAGCCTTTGGCGAGCGGGCCGTAGGCGGGGTCGATCAGGCCGAAGAACAGGTTCTCGCACAGCGCCTGGCGATCGACCGCCATGGCGAGTGCGCGGCGGACGTTGATGTCCTTGAAGATGCCCTTGCTGCTGTTGAGTTCAAGGCCGAACGGGATGCCGGCGGCGTTGCCGATCATCGTGCCGAAGCCTTTGGTGTCGCGGAAGCGCTTCATGTCGAGGATGGGCGTGACGTCGGAGATGTCGATCTCGCCGGCCTCAAGGGCGGCCACGCGGGTCGAGGCGTCGGGGATGAAGCGATTGACGATGCGCTGGACGTTCGACGGACCGCGATTGCCGAAGTAGGACGGGCCCCAGTTGTATTTGTCGAAACGTTCGAGCACGACCTGCCGGCCCTGCTCCCAGGAGGCGAAGCGGAAGGGACCGGCGCCGACGGGCGCGCGGGCGAAATCCTGGTTGCCCATTTTCTTGACGGCGGTGGGAGAAACCGGGGCGAGGGTGCCTTCGGCGAAACTGGCGACGGCGGCGCCGAAGGGCTGGGTGTATTTCACCTTCACCGTGTGATCGTCGATCACCTCGCAGCCGTCGTAGGGGCCGAGCTGGGTGACGGCGCCTTCGGAGGCGGTCTTGGGATCGGCGATGGTGTCGAAAGTGAATTTGACCGCTTCGGCATTGAACGGCGTGCCGTCGTGGAAGCCGACATCGGTGCGCAGCTTGAGGGTGACACTCTTGCCGTCGGGCGCGGCTTCCCAGGCGGTGGCGAGGCCGGGGAACAGCTTGTTGCTGCCGTCGGAGGCGATCAGCGTGTCGAAGATCTGCGCGATGACCTGGTATTCGTGGCGGGAGCTGGTGACGCGGGGATCGTAGGTGCGGGGCGTCGCGTCGTCCTCGCCCCAGGTGACGGTGAGCGGTGACTGCGCGGCGGCGCCGCGCGCGAGCATCGGGGCGGCGAGCATGCCGCCCATCGCGGCGCGGCGGGTGATCGGGGGGGTCTTGCGGCCGGCCATGTCAGCCTCCTGTGAGTTTTGCCTGAAGGGATAGTGTGGGGGCGATGGCGGGGATGGCAATCGGCAATTAGCGGCTTGTGCGCGGACCCTTCGCCCCTATCATCATGGCGAGAGCCAGATGGAGCCGGGATGATCGCGCAGCGGGGGACACAGGGTTCGGGATCGGGCGCGGCATGACGACGCGGCGCCTGCTCGGCCGGCTGCTCGGCGCGATTCCGACGCTGCTGATCACCTGGACCGTCGTGTTCGGCGCCATGCGCCTGGTGCCCGGCGATCCCGTGCTGCTGATGCTGCAGGGCACGCCGATCAGCGACGGGGCGATGGATGCGGCGCGGGCCAAGCTCGGGCTCGATCGGCCGCTGGTGGTGCAATATGTGAGCTTCATCGCCAATGCCGCGGTGGGCGATTTCGGCGACAGTTTCCGCAGCCGGCAGAAGGTGACGGGGCTGATCGCTGCGGAGTTTCCGTTCACGTTGCAGCTGGCGTTTGGCGGGTTTGTGATCGGGGTGTTGCTGGGGGCGACGCTCGGGGTGATTGCCGGTGTCTGGCCCAATGGGTGGGTGGATACGCTGTGTATGACGCTCGCGCTGGCGGGGCTGTCGCTGCCGAGTTTCTGGATTGGCATGATCCTGATCCAGGTGTTCGCGACGACGCTGGGGTGGGTGCCGGTGCTGGGGACGGGGTTTGATGCGCTGATCCTGCCGGCGATTTCGACCGGGCTGTTCATCGCCGGCGGGCTCGCGCGGCTCGCGCGCAATTCGATCATCGAGGTGATGGCGCAGGACTATATCCGCACGGCGCGGGCCAAGGGGCTGTCGGCGGTGCGGGTGGTGGCGAAGCATGCAATGCGCAATGCGCTGATCCCGCCGCTGACGCTGCTCGGCATCCAGTTCGCGGTGCTGATCGGCGGCGCGGTCGTTACCGAAACGGTGTTCGCGCGGCCGGGGATCGGGCGGCTGCTGGTGCTGGCGGTGCTGGAGAAGGATTTCCCGGTGGTGCAGGGCATCGTCGTGCTGACGACGGCGGCTTATGTGCTGATCAACGTGCTGATCGACATCGCCTATGGGATCATCGATCCGCGGGTGGACGCGTGAGCGGCGTCGTCGATGCGGCCGCCGCGGCGGCGCGGCTGCGTGGGCCTGGCGTGCTCTCCCGCCTGCTGGGCGCGCCCGGCGCGATGGTGGGGACCGTGGTGATCGCGGTCATTCTCGCGCTGGCGGTGCTGGCGCCGGTGCTGGCACCTTATGATTGGAACGCGACGTCGCTGTGCCGCCGTCTGGCGCCGATGTCTGCGGAGCACTGGTTCGGCTGCGACATCTTCGGGCGGGACGTGCTGAGCCGGGTGATGTTCGGCGCGCGCTATTCGCTGGCGATGGGGATTTCCACTGTCGTCATCAGCCTTCTCTTCGGCGCGCTGCTCGGCATCGCCATCGCCTATGCCGGCGGGCGGGTGGACGCGGTGGGGGCGCGGGTGATCGACGCCATGCTGGGGTTTCCGCCGATCATCCTGGCGATCCTGATTGTCGCCGTGCTCGGGGTCGGGCTGTGGAACGCGGCGCTGGCCGTCGGCATTTCCGGCATTCCCCGCTTTGCCCGCATCACCCGGGCCGCGACGCTGTCGCTGGCCGCGCGGGACTTTGTCGAAGCGGCGCGCTCGATCGGCTCGGGCAACATGCGCATCGTGCTGCGCCACCTGCTGCCCAACCTCGCCCCCGTGCTGATCGTCATCGCCACGCTCGATCTCGGCAGCGCCGTGCTGTTCACCGCCACGCTCTCCTTCCTCGGCCTTGGCGCCCAGCCGCCGACGCCGGAATGGGGGGCGATGCTGAATGCCGGGCGCGAATATGTCCGCTATGCGCCCTGGACGATGATTTTTCCTGGGCTGGCCTTGTTCCTGACGGTGATGTCGGTGAACCTTGTCGGCGACCGGCTCAGCCTGGTGCTCGATCCGCGGCAGAAGGACCGCAGCTGACCGGACACCGCGCATTCATTCGACGTTCAGAAGAAAAAACGAGGAAACGATGGCAAACATGTTCGATCTCACCGGCCGCGTCGCGATGGTCACCGGCACCGCGCAGGGAATGGGGCGCGCGATGGCGCTCGCCCTGGCTGAGGCGGGCGCCGATCTCGTGCTGCTCGACCGCAACGCCGAGGGGCTGGCGGCCACCGCGCAGACCATCACGCAGATGGGCCGCAAGGCGCTGCCGATCGCCGGCGACGTCACCGACTTCGCGCATATCGACAGCGCCTTCGCGCAGGTCGACCGCACGTTCGGCCGGCTCGACATTCTCGGCAACGTCGCCGGCGAGGCCAAGGCGGGCAATGCCGAGGACATGGCGCTGGCGGATATCCAGACCACGTTCCACAACCTCGTGATCAGCCGCTACTACACGACCCAGCAGGCGGGCCGGCGCATGCTGGCGCAGGGCAGCGGCAGCATCATTTCCATCGGCTCGATCGCCGGCGTCACCTCGCTTGGCCGCGCGCAGTCGGTCTATGGCATGGCGATGGCGGCGGTGATCCAGATGACCCGCGAGCTCAGCACCGAGTGGGCGCCGCGCGGCGTGCGGGTGAACTGCATCCTGCCCGCGCAGGTGCTCGGCGCCAACGGCCTCGGGCCGCGCATGGAGGCGGATCCCTGGCTGCGCGAGACCTTCCTCTATGGCATTCCCGCCGGCCGCTTCGGCCAGCCCGACGACATCAAGGGCCTCGCGCTGCTGCTCGCCTCCAACGCGGCGAGCTGGATCACCGGGGCGATCATTCCGATGGACGGCGGCAACCTCGCCAAGAACGGCGGCGGCGGGCTGCTGGCGCCGATCATGGAGCGCCATGGGGTCAAGGCGTGAACCTCCCGATGCAGGGCTTCCCGCCGGCGCCGGAGGGCCAGGTCACCCTGGCCAACTGGCGCACGGCGCCGTTCAACAAATGGTCGTTCCAGCATGTCCGCGAAATCGTGCCGTCCGCGGATATCGCCAACGATCCAAAACATGTCTGGCATCTGCCGGTGGAGACGGTCGACTTCTCCAGTCTTGTGATCGCCGGGCGCGGCTTCGATGACTTTCTCGCCGAGACCGACACCGACGGGCTGGTGATCCTGCATCGCGGCAAGGTCGTCGGCGAGTTCTATGGGAACGGGATGGACGCGCACACGCCGCACATCCTGATGTCCGTTTCGAAGTCCATGCTCGGCCTGGTCGCCGCCATCCTCACCGATCGCGGCGTGCTCGATCTCGACGCGCCCGTCACCGACCTGATCCCCGAAGTCGCCGCCTCCGCCTATCGCGGCGCAAAAATCCGTCATCTGCTCGACATGCGCGTCGGCGTGCTGTTCGACGAGAACTACCTCGCCACCTCCGGCGCCATCATCGCCTACCGCAAGGCGCAGGGCTGGAACCCGCTCGACCCCGGCGAGGCGCCGACCGACCTGCGCGGCTTCTTCCCGAGCCTCACCGATCCCGACGGCCCGCACGAGGGGCGCTTCCACTACGTCTCGCCCAACACCGACATGCTCGGCTGGGTGATCGAGCGCGCCACCGGCCGGCGCTACGCCGATGTCGTCAGCGAGGAACTCTGGCGCCCGCTCGGCGCCGGCCGCAGCGCCTACATCACCGTCGACCGCCTCGGCGCGCCGCGCTGCGCCGGCGGCTTCTGCGCGACCACGCGCGACCTCGCCCGCGTTGGCCAACTGATGGTGCAGGACGGCCAGCGCGACGGCCGCCGTATTCTCCCCGCCGGCTGGGTCGCCGACATGCTCGCCAACGGCGACCGCGCCGCCTGGGACAGTGGCGATTTTGCCCATCTCTTCCCCGGCACGCCCATGCACTACCGCAACAAGTGGTACATGGTCCACGGCTCTGCGGCGATGCTGTTCGGCATCGGCGTCAACGGCCAGAACCTGTTTGTCGATCCCGCGAGAGAGATCGTCATCGCCAAGTTCTCCTCCCAGGCCGCAGCCCTCGACGAAGCCCGGATCACCCTCACCATGCAGGCGGTCGAGGCGATCCGCGCCCGCATCGGAGGCCGCGCATGACGAACGCCATGGTCAAGGGCACGGCGGTGCCCGCGGAGATGCTGGGCGAACTCACCGACTCCGCCGCCCTGCTCGCCGACCCCGCCGCGCTCCGTGCCCGCCTGGCCGCGGATGGCTACCTGTTCCTCCGTGGCGTCCTCGATCCCGCCGCCGTCCGCGCCGGCCGTGCCGAAGTGCTCGCCCGCCTCGCGGCCGTCGGCGAAATCCGTGAGGGCACCGACATCTTCTCCGGCACCTCGCGCCGCCGCGAGCTGCACCCCGATCTCGGCGCCTTCTGGCAGTCGGTGAGCGAGGGCCCGGCCTTCCGCGCCGTCTCCCACGGCCCCGCCGTCGCTGGGATCATGCAATCGGTCGCCGGCGGTCCGGTCCGCGGCCAGGACTATGTCTTCCTCCGCGTCGGCGTGCCCGGCCGCGCCACCGGCCTGCATTTCGACTACCCCTTCTTCACCCGCATGCACGACCAGGTCTGGACCGTGTGGCTGCCACTCGGCGACGTGCCGGTGGCGCTAGGCCCGCTCGTCGTCGTCGAGGGCTCGCACCGCTTCACCGACCTCATCGACCAGGTCCGTGGCTTTGACGTCGTGCAGGATACCACCCGCAAGGCCGACCTTGGCGCCGACGCCATCAGTTTTGCCCGCTCCCGCGGCGCGCGGCTGCTGACCGCCGATTTCCGTGCCGGCGACCTGATCCTGTTCGGCATGTATCTCGTCCATGGCAGCCTCGATCACCACGACGACTCCGGCCGCGTCCGCGTGTCCTGCGACGTGCGCTGGCAGGGCGCCGAGATGCCGCTCGATCCGCGCTATTTCGGAGCAAACCCGGGCGGAACGACGGGGGCAGGGTATGGCGAGCTGAACGGGGCGAAGCCGTTGGATCAGCCCTGGCATGTGAGGTGAGGGCAGGGGGCCCGCGCAAGGGCGCGACGCGAAGGCGCGTCGCGGTGCGCGGTTCACTTCATTCAAAAGGGCGCGGCCGATGGCCGCGCCCTTTTGAATGAAGTGGGGAGCATTCTGTTGCCCGGGGCTCCCCTAACCGCGCTTATCGCTTATGCAGCGACAGCGAGCGCCTGATTGTCGTTGGCACTTGTGTGTTGACCCGATAACGGCGGTATCATGCCGGGCAAAAGATGGGTCTTTACCACGCGTGTCGAGCCTGTTTCGCCCCCATGAAACCCTACCGACTCCGTCGTCGGGGGTAATGGTGGAGGCGCCGGGCACTGCCCCCGGGTCCACAACGCTTATTCCAACCACCGTTTATCGCCATAGTCGGCAAGCCGACACAACGGATATAGGCTCTCTCGGCCGCGAATTCCAGGGGATACCACGATGAGCCTCACCGACGATCAGAAAGCCGAGATCGAGGCCCTGCGCGCGCAGAGCGCGACCACCCGCCGCGCCACCGTGCCCGCCCTCGAAGCCATGCTCTACGAGGCGCTGCCGGTGCTCGACCACGGCTTCGTCCGGGTCGTCGACTACATGGGTGACGATGCCGCCGTCGTGCAGGCCGCCCGCGTCTCCTACGGTCGCGGCACCAAGCGCGTCTCCGAGGATGCCGGCCTGATCCGCTACCTCATGCGCCATCGCCACACGACGCCGTTCGAGATGTGCGAAATCAAATACCACGTGAAGCTGCCGATCTTCGTCGCCCGCCAGTGGATCCGTCACCGCACCGCCAACGTCAACGAATACTCCGCCCGCTACTCCATCCTCGATCGCGAGTTCTATTTGCCGGCCCCCGAACACCTCGCCGCCCAGTCCGCCTCCAACCGCCAGGGCCGCGGTGCCGTGCTGACCGGCCAGGAAGCCACCGACGTGCTCGACCTGCTGCGCGGCGACGCCATGCGCACCTACGACCACTACGCCGCCATGCTCAACGAAGGCCCCGACGGTACGCCGGTCGATCCCAGCAAGCAGGGCCTCGCCCGCGAACTCGCGCGCATGAACCTCACGCTCAACACCTACACCCAGTGGTACTGGAAGACCGACCTGCACAACCTGCTGCACTTCCTCTCGCTGCGCGCCGATGCCCACGCGCAATACGAAATCCGCGCCTATGCCGAGCCGATGCTGAAAACCCTCGAAGCCTGGGTCCCCGCCACCGCCGCCGCCTTCAAGGACTATCGCCTCGGCGCCGTCACCTTCTCGGCCGGCATGCTCGCGGTGGTGAAGCGCATGCTCGCCGGCGAAACCGTGGAACAGAAAGGCAGCGGCCTGTCCAAACGCGAATGGGATGAAATGATGGGAGCCCTGGGGCGCAACGCATGATTGTCTGTTTCGGCTCGATCAACCTCGACCTGATCTTCCCCCTCCCGCACCTCCCCGTCGCCGGCCAGACCGTGCTCGGCCCCTCCATGCAGATGGAGCCAGGCGGCAAAGGCGCCAACCAGGCCGTCGCCGCCGCCCGCGACGGCGCCAAGGTCATCTTCGCCGGCGCCGTCGGCAAGGACGCGCTCGCCGAAGACTCCGTCGAACTCATGCGCGCCAGCGGCGTCGACATCTCCCGCGTCGCCCGCATCAAGGGCGCCACCGGCTGCGCCGCCATCTGCGTCGACCCACAAGGCCGCAACCTCATCGCAGTCGCCAGTGGCGCCAATCAGGCCGCACGCCAGACCCAAATCGAGGACGAGCTGCTCGACCGCCGCACCACCGTCCTGCTCCAGCGCGAAACCGATCCGGCCGAAACCGAGGCCCTTATCGCCCGCGCCCGCGCCGCCGATTGCCGCATCGTCCTCAACCTCGCACCCCCCGGCCCCCTTTCCCTCACCGCCCTCAAATCCCTTGACGTCCTCGTCGTCAACGAAGACGAAGCCGCCTGGCTCGCCACCCACCTCGGCTGCGAGCCCACCACCGCCGGGCTCCACAAAACCCTCGGCATCGATGTCGTGCAAACCCTCGGCGCCGAAGGGGCCGAAGCCGTCACCGTCGCCGGAACCATCCGAACCCCCGGCCAACCCGTCGCCGTCATCGACACCACCGGCGCCGGCGACTGCTTCACCGGCGTCCTCGCCGCCGCCCTCGATCGCGGCATGCCGCTGGCCACCGCCATGCAACGCGCCAACACCGCTGCCGGCCTCAGCTGCACCAAACGCGGCACCCAAGGCAGCATGCCCGAGGCCCGCGATACGGACACCCACTTGCCGGCGTGATGGTGGGGCGGAAGGGAAGGAAGGCGGGGGCTTTGCCCCTCGACCCCAGCAGGGGGCAGCGCCCCCTGCACCCGGCGACCGATTAAGGAATAGCTTGATGTGAAGAGGGGGGCCTACCGCGCTGTTTCAACAGCCAGTTGGCCCCCCTCTTCACATCAAGCTCTCTTAAGTGATGCCAGGTCCAGGAGGCGCCGCCTCCTGGCGGGTCCAGGGCAGAGCCCTGGCCTTGCTTCCTTCCGGCCCTGCCATCGCGCCGACTAGCGGTGTCCGAATGTGCCGGCGGCGATGGAGGGGATGTCCCCGCGGGTCAGGCCCATGTCGGCGAGGTCGCGGTCGCTGTATTTCGCCATTTCGAAGGTGATTTGCGCTGCGGTGCGCTTGGCGGCGAGCCAGGTGGCGAGGCGGGCGAAGGGGGCCCGGATGCCGGCGGGGGTGTGGAAATCGATCCGGCTTGCGCCGAGAACGTTGGGAACGGCCATGGTAACCTCCAGTGCTGGGCTACGGGCGTTCCTCCCTAACTGTCTTTAAGCTAGGCGCCTTGGGATCGATTGCAAGGGAATTTTGTGCATCGCAGCAAAAATGTCATTATTACTGCCCTACCGTGCCAAATTGGCTACAACCTGGGCGGCTGCGGCGGCGGCGCGGACGAGCGATGCTTGATCAACGGCGTCCGGCAGGCGGTCCTGCGGCAGGTGGAACAGCGGATTTCCGCCGACCAGGGTGATGTAACGGCCGCCGGCGCGGTGGATGTCGCGGGTTTCGCCGTTGGGCATGGTGGCGCTGGTCGCGTGCGGCTGGCTGGCGGCGGTGAGGGCGGCGGACATGCGGGCGCGCAGGTCGTCATGCCCCGAGACGACGGAGAGCTGCCCGCCGGCCGCGCCGATATTGGCGCCGAAATGCACCCACTCGGCCCGCTCCATCCATCCCGGCCGCCGCTCGATGAAGGCGTCGAGGCCGATATGGCCCAGTTCGTGGCCGGAATTGGCGGTGAGAATCACGTCGCGTCCCGGCGGCGTGACGAGCAGCGCGCGCAGGCATTCGAGCCAGCACACCAGGCCGCCGCCGCGCTCTGCGGTCGACACCCACCACGACGACCGCGGCGTCATCACCACCAGCGGCGGTCGCGCCGGATCGCGGCCCTTGATGGTGATGACGATGTTGCTCGCCTCCGTCCGCGTCCGCGTGCTCCGCGTCACCACCCTGAGCGCCGCCCCGCGGCGGATCGCCCCCATCAGCAGGTCACGCTGCTCGCTCGGCACCTGCAGCACCGCCGGGCCATACGGTTTCCTGAAACTCTCGGCGTTCAGCAACGCCAGCCCTGGCCCGCCGCCCTTGGTGATCAGCACGATCACCCAGTGCTTGCTCTCCCGCCGCATGCGCAGGAACTCCGGCGAATAGACCGCCAACGGCGACATTTCGCCGACGCCGATCAGCCCTTCCCCCTTGCCAAGCTCGTTCGCCAGTGCGTGCACCCGCCCATCCGGGGTATCCGGCGCGTCGAACATCGCCACCCCCGGATACCGCACGCCCTCCAGCTCCACGAACGCCGCCGTCGGATCCAGCCGATCGAGCGCGAAGGTCTCGATGGCCACGTTCGCTCCCATCGCTCGTGCCTCGCCGGCGAGCCAGGCCGCCCCCTGCGCATCCCCCGCGGTTGCCGTCCGATGGATCTCATGCCCGTCCCACGCCGCCAGCCAGGCGGCCGCCCGCGCGGCTTCGGCATCACCCGCGGCAATCATGGCGGCGGCTCCCAGCATCGTCGCGCGGCGACCGAGCCTCTTCGGCATGGCGACACCTCCGAGCGCTAGTTCTCGAGTTCGCTATCCCAATACAGATAGTCGCGCCAGCTCTGGTGCAGGTAGTTCGGCGGAAATCCGCGCCCATTCTCCTGCAACTCCCACGTCGAGGGCTGCCGCGGCTCGGCGCGCGGAAACATCCGGCACTCCCGCGGCAGCCGGCTCCCCTTCGCGAGATTACACGGCCCACACGCGGCCACCACGTTCTCCCACGTCGTCCGCCCGCCGCGTGAGCGCGGGATCACATGATCGAACGTCAGATCCTGTGTCGATTCCCGCTCCCCGCAATACTGGCAGGAGAAGGCATCGCGCAGAAACACGTTGAACCTGGTGAAGGCCGGCCGCCGCGAGGTCGGGATGTAGTCCTTCAGCGCGATCACGCTCGGCAGCCGCATCGTCATGCTCGGCGAGCGCACCTCGTGCTCATACTCGTTCAGCACCGAGACGCGATCGAGGAACACGGCCTTCACCGCCTCCTGCCACGACCACACCGATAACGGGAAATATGACAGCGGACGGAAATCCGCGTTCAGGACCAGCGCTGGAAAGTGTTGTCCGCCGTCAGGCAAGAGCCGCTCCCTGCTGGGCGGCGCCGGCAAACTCGGGTCATTCAGCCAGCCGACCCGGAAGACACCGTGCGACGCCGTGAACCTGAAGCATCATCGCTTGGCGAATGCCGCGTCGCAAGCCGGGCAAACGACGGTTTCACCGCCCTGTCATATCAAGCGGTTGCGAACGCCCTCTGCAGGAACAACGCCCCGGTCGACAGCCCCGCCTCGTCAATCCCATGCCCGAGTCGCGGACACCACAGGCTCTCCACCGGCGCGCCAAGCCCCAGCAACACCTGCTCGGCATGCCGCGACCGCGCGATCGGCACCACCTCGTCATCCTCGCCATGCACCAGCAGAACAGCCGGCCAGGCCACCGGCGCCACCATCCCCTCCGCCCCCATCAACGCCCCCGAATAGGCCAGCACCGCCCGCGGCGGCACCTTCCGCCGCAGCGCCGTGAACAGCGCCGTCATCGCCCCCTGGCTGAACCCCATCAGCGCATAAGCCTCCGGCGGCAGCCCCAACCGCTCCAGCTCCGCATCGATGAACGCCGACAAAACCCCGGCCGCCGCCGTCACCCCCGCCAGCATGATCGCCGGCGTCCGATCCGCCACACTGAACCACTGCCGCCCATACGGCCCCATGTCGCACGTCTCCGGCGCATCCGGCGCCATGAACGCCGCCTGCGGCAACGGCGTCGCCCAGTGCGGCGCGAGATCGATCAGGTCATGCCCGTCCGCCCCCAGCCCATGGCACAACACCACCAACTGCTCCGCCGCCCCCTCGCGCGGCCCCCAGCGCGGACCACCCAACTGCGTCATGCGCCACTCCTCCGCAACGATTGTCGACCCCGCGGTTCCATGCGAGCCTTCTCCCATCATAACAAGTCTCAGGAGACCTGCCATGATCAACACCACCCCCCGCAAAACATCCACCAGCCGCCGCGGCTTCCTCTGCTGGTGCTGCGCCGGCGCCGCCGGCCTCGCCTCCCTCAGCGTCGGCGCCTCCGCCCAAACCCCAGGCTTCACCCGCACCATCATCGGCAAGCAGGACTACCCCGGCAGCGACTACGTCACCCTGCAGGTCCAGGTCGACGTCGACCCCGGCTTCTACATCGCCCCCCATACCCACCCCGGCGTCGAAACCAGCACCTTCGTCAGCGGCGGCGGCATCCTCTCCGTCAAAGGCCAACCCGACCGAACCCTCAACCCCGGCGACGGCTTCCAAATCCCCGCCGAAACCCCCCACGCCCTGCGCAACGGCAACGCCAGAGCGCGCGTCATGGCGGTCTATGTCGTTGAGAAGGCGAAGCCGCTTTCGAGCCCGGCGGCCCTTTAAGGTAAGGCAAGGGAAGGGCCTCCGGCGGGCAAGGGCCGAGAGGCCCTTGCAACCCACCTCATCTCTTGGCTGGGGCGATGGCCTTCGGTCGCAATCCCACGATCTCGACGTGGGAGAGTGGCGAAGCCCAGAAGCAATATGCGACCGCACAGAGGGCCGTGCGGTCGCATGATCTGATTGCCTGCGGCGCTAAGAAAGACGTTATCAACTGAAGGCCGCCGATCCAGCCGCTCATGTGGATGGGGTTCTCAGGGCCTCCAGGCCCTGAGCCGGCGGAGCCTTTCCTTCCTTCCCTTGGCCTTCCCTACGTCTGCCGTGTAGAGCGCCACCATGCCGCCTGTCACTCGCTTTGCCCCAAGCCCGACCGGTTACCTGCATCTCGGCCACGCCCACTCCGCCCTGACCGCCTGGCGCCGGGCGCGCGAGGCGGGTGGGCAGTTTCTGCTGCGGATCGAGGATATCGACCCGGCGCGGTGCCGGCCGGAGTTCACTGCGGCGATACTCGAAGATCTGGAATGGCTAGGGATCGACTGGGATGGCCCGGTTCGGGTGCAGTCGGAGCATTTGCCGGAGTATCGCGCGGTGTTGGAGGGTTTGGCGGGGCGGGGGTTGTTGTATCCGTGTTTTTGTTCACGGGCGGACATTGCGCGGTCGGTGGCGGCGCCGCATGGGCCGGAGGGGGCGGTGTATCCGGGGACGTGCCGGGGGTTGCAGGCGGGTGTGCGGGCGGCGCGGATTGCGGCGGGGGATCCGCATGCCTGGCGGATCGATATCGCGCGGTCGGTGGCGGAGGCGGGGCCGTGCTGGTTCGATGAGGAGGGGGAGGGGCGGATTGTCTGTGAGGCGTTGCCGTTCGGCGATGTGGTCTTGGCCAGGCGGGATGCGCCGGCGAGCTATCATTTGTGCGTGACGCATGACGATGCGCTGCAGGGGGTGACGCTGGTGACCCGGGGGGAGGACCTCAAGCCGTTCTGCCATTTGCATGGGGTGATCCAGCGGCTGATGGGCTGGCCGACACCGGGGTATGCCCATCATCGCCTGCTGACGGATGCGTCGGGCCGTCGCTACGCCAAGCGCGACAAGGCATTGACGTTGCGGGATTTGCGCACCTCCGGGATGACGCCGGAGGCGGTGCGGGCGATGGCCCGCTAGGTGGCGGGTTCCAGCAAAGCGGGGCCGTCGTTGCGGACGTTGTTGACCGCGGTCGAGACCCGCCAGATTCGCAGTTTCGTCGTGCTGGGGCGCAGGAGTTGGGTGTAGTCGCTGTCGACTTCGCCGAGCCAGTCTATCCAGTCCGCGGGTTCGAGGATCACCGGCATGCGTTCGTGCAGGTGCCGCAGCGCCGGGCAGGCTTCGGTGGTGAGGATGGTGAAGGTGCGGAACACCTCGCCGTCCGGCGCCCGCCAGCCTTCCCACAGCCCGGCGAAGGAAAGCGGCATGGTGTCGGCGCGGGCGATGGCGTGCGGGATTTTCCCCTCCGGCGTCACCTGCCACTCGTAGAAGGTGTCGACCGGCACCAGGCAGCGCCGGCGCGCGAGGGCGTCGCGGAACATCGGCGTGGTGGCCGCGCTTTCGCTGCGGGCGTTGATCGGCTGGCGGGCTTCCTTGAGGTCCTTGGTCCAGTGCGGGATCAGGCCCCAGCGCAGCAGGTCGAGATGGCGGTCGCCGGTTTCGGGATGGCGGCGCACCACCGGGGCGGAGCGGGTCGGCGCCATGTTCCAGGTCGGCGCGTCGTTCGGCAGCGCGTTCACCGTGCCGAACAGGCGCTGCACCTCCTGCAGGGAGCGGAAAGCCGCGTAGCGTCCACACATGGCATCCCCTCCTGCCGACCGGGTCCGCGCGAGTGGGCCAGTCTCAGCCGAGGACGGCAAGCCCGAGCATGAGGATGCCGACCCCGCCGAACAGGCCGACTCCGAACCCGTTGGTCACCACGATCGCCGGCGAGCGCGCCGGGCGGATCATCCGGTAGCCGCAGGCGTGGTAGCGCGGCTTGTGCGAGAGGCTGTGCAGCGACCAGGCGGTGGCGGCGAGGATGAGCGAGACGGAGAGGCCGACGAACGCGAAAAGTGGCATGGGAAGCTCCTTTTTCTGCCGATGTTCATGTTATGTTCTTAATATGCTCCGCCCGGGATTCCGCGTCAATACCCCCCTCGCGCGTCCGGCCAACGCGCGCCATAGTCAGGGGGTGAACGGGGGGAGATCGGTGATGCGCCTGGTGCTTGGATTCCTGCTGCTGGCCTTCCCGGCACTGGCGCAGGAGCGTGTGGTCAACGTCTATAACTGGTCCGACTACATCGACCCCTACGCCGTCGCCCGCTTCACCCAGGAGACCGGCATCAAGGTCCGCTACGACGTCTACGACAGCCTCGAGACGCTGGAGGGCAAGCTGCTCGCCGGCAAGTCCGGCTACGACGTCGTCGTGCCCACCAGCGAGCCGACATTTTCCAAGCTGGTCCGTGCCGGCGCCCTGCTGCCGCTCGATCGCGCGAAGATTCCGAACGCCGCCGGCCTCGATCCCGCGCTGATGCGCCAGGTCGCCAGCTCCGATCCCGGCAACGCCCATGGCGCCATCTATCTCTGGGGCACCATCGGCCTCGGCGTGAACGAGGCCCGCCTCAAGGCCGTCGCTCCCGACGCCCCGCTCGATTCCTGGGACCTGCTGTTCAAGCCGGAATGGGCCCGCAAGGCCGCCCGCTGCGGCATCACCATGATGGACAGCGCCATCGACGTCATCCCGACGGTGCTGAAATACCTCGGCCGGAACCCCGACAGTACCGAGGCCGCCGATCTCGATGCGGTGGCCAAGACCCTCCAGGCCATCCGCCCGTCCATCCGCAGCTTCGCCTCCGGCGGCGCCGTCGAGGCCATGGCGGCCGGCGAGACCTGCCTCGTGCTGTCCTATTCCGGCGATGTCATCCAGGCCGGCGTCCGCGCGGAAGAGGCCGGCAAGGGTGTGAAGTTGCGGTATAGTGCACCGAAAGAGGGCGCCCAGCTGTGGTTCGACATGCTGGCCATCCCCGCCGACGCGCCGCATGCCGCCGAGGCCCACGCCTTCATCAACTTCGTCCTCAAGCCCGAAATCATGGCCGGGATCACCAACCAGGTCCGCTACCCCAACGCCATCCCCGCCAGCGCCCCCTCCATCCGCCCCGACGTCGCCGCCGAGCCCGCCGTCAGCCCGCCGGCCGACGTGCGTGCCCGCTTCTTCACCATCGGCCCGGTCTCGCCCGAGGCGAGCCGTGCCCGCGCCCGCATGTGGGCCCGCTTCAAGGCCGGCCGCGGTTAACCCCTCACAGGAAACGACCCATGATCCACGAACTCCGCAAATACACCCTCAAGCCCGGCAAGCTGCGCGAATATCTCGGCTATGCCGAGACCATCGGCCGCCCCGCCCGCGGCCAGAATTACGGCGTCAATGTCGGCTACTGGACGCCCGAATTCGGCACCCTCAACTCCGTCTGGCACATCTGGGAATACGAAAGCCTCGACGCCCGCGCCAAGCTCCGCGTCGACCTGATGAAGAACAAGGCCTGGACCGAGGAATACATCCCCCGCATCCGCCCCCTCCTGGAGCGCCAGGAGATCCGCTTCATGAACCCCATGAAGGACGTCGTCGCCCCCGCGCAGCCCGGCGGCATCTATGAGCTGCGGAGCTACCGCACCGAGGTCGGCGAGGCTCGTCCCTACGCCGAGGAATATTTGAAAATCATGCCCTTGCGCGAGACATATTCGCGCAACGTCGGCCTCTGGGTGGGCGAAAGCCCAGAGCCCAACGAGGTCGTGCACATGTGGAACTACCCCTCCGCCGACGCCCGCGCCCGCACCCGCGCCGAGCTGTTCAAGAACGAGGAGTGGCTCGCCTACCTCAAGCGCCAGGGCAATCGCGTCGTCGAGATGCAGGTCACCATGCTGATCCCCACCGCCTATTCCACGATGAAGTAGGCGCCCCCTGCGCCGCCTGGCCCTGCTCGTCGCCCTGCTCGCGTCCGCGCTTCCCGCGCGGGCGCAGCCGGTCGACCTGCAGTTGGTCCTCGCCGTCGACGCGTCGGGCAGCGTCTCGGCCGAGCGCTTCGAACTGCAGAAGCGCGGCTATGCCGAAGCCTTCCGCAACCCCCGGGTCCGCGCCGCCATCGCGGGAGGACCCGCCGGCGCGATCGCGGTGGCGATGTTCCAGTGGACCGGCCCGGCGCTGCAGGCCGACGTGATCCCCTGGACGGTCGTGCGCGACGCCGCCTCCGCCGACGCCCTCGCCGCGGCCATCGACGCCGCCCCCCGCGCACTCTTCTCCGGCGGCACCTCGATCAGCGGCGCCATCGACCACGCCCGCGCCCTGCTGCGCCGCGCGCCCGCGGCCGCCCCGCGCCGTGTCATCGACATCTCCGGCGACGGCGCCAACAACCGCGGTGTCCCCTCCGGCCCCGCCCGCGACGCCGCCGTGGCCGACGGGATCGTCATCAACGGGCTGCCCATCCTCACCGTCGAGCCCGACCTCGACGAGGTCTACCGCGCCGAGGTGATCGGCGGCGATGGCGCCTTCCTCATCGCCATCGAGACCTACGAGCAGTTTGCCGCGGCCATCGTCCGCAAACTCGTCACCGAAATCTCCGCCCTGCCCCCCGGCCGCCTCGCCGCCCGCCCATGATGCGCGCCCTCCTGCTGCTGCCCTGGGCCTGGCTTCTGCTCTTGGTCGCTGCCCCCGCGGCCATGCTCGCCGTCATCGCGCTGGCCACGGCCCGCGAAGGTGTTCCGCCCTACTCCCTCGGCATTGACCTCACCGCCGCCGCCGGCCTGCTCGACCCCTTCTACCTCCGCGCGCTGGGCGGCAGCCTCGCCATGGGCGCCGCCGCCGCGCTGGCCTGCCTCGCGATCGGCTACCCGATGGCGCTCGCCATTGCCCGCACCGAGCCCGCCCGCCGCGCCGGCTTGCGCATCCTCGTCATGCTGCCCTTCTGGTCCGGCATGCTGCTCCGCCTTACCGCCTGGATCGGCATTCTCCGCGACGAAGGCTGGCTCAACGCCGCCCTCCTCGCCACCGGCCTCATCTCCGCCCCGCTCCCCATGCTCCACACCGACGGCGCCATGCTGCTCGGCCTCGTCTACTGCTACCTCCCCTTCCTCATCCTCCCCATCGCCGCCCGCCTCGAAGCCGCCGACCCCGCCCTCGAACAGGCCGCCGCCAACCTCGGCGCCCGCCCCTGGCAGGTCTTCCGCCGTATCACCTGGCCCCTCAGCCGCCCCGGCATCATCGCCGGCCTCGCCCTCGTCTTCGTCCCCGTCTCCGGCGAATACGTCATCCCCGAACTCCTCGGCGCCCCCTCCTCCCTCACCCTCGGCCGCGTCATCTGGGACGTCTTCTTCCATGACAGCGACTGGCCCCAAGCCGCCGCCCTCGCCCTCGCGCTCCTCTCGCTTCTAATGGTCCCGACGGTGCTGTTGCGGCGGAGGGGATAAGGGAAGGCGCTCCGCGGGCCAAGGGATCGAGCGGACCGTGGCCGAAGGCCGCGTAAGCCGCTCGATGCCCTTGGCTGGCGGAGCCACACTTAAACTCCTGTCGCCTTCACTGGATAAGAAATCTCCCGATCCGCCGCCGCGATCTCCTCCGCGATCTTCCCAAACGCCGATCGCGAGAGGAGGCGCGTGTACCAGGCCCGCAGGTTCGGCGTCTCCACCAGCCCAGGTCCCCCGAGCCGCAGCGCGTAGAGGATCACGACGAACGCCGCGATATCGGCCACGGACAGGGCGCCACAGAGGTAGTCCTGAGCACCGAGGGCGGCCGAGAGTGTCGCGTAGTGTGCTGTGATTGCGGGATAGGCAGCGACCGCCGCGGCTTCGCGCTCGGCGTGGCGGTCGGGGTCCGGCCGGGCGGTGCGGTGCATCAGCAGGCGGACGGGGGGGAGCAGGATTTCGTCGGCGAACATTTCGAGCTGGCGGCAGCGGGCGCGGGGGGCGGCGCCGATGGGGTAGAGGGGCGGGGAGGGGTGAGCGTCTTCGAGGTATTCGAGGATGACGGTGGAGTCGTAGAGGGTGAGGTCGCCGTCGATGAGGACGGGCACCTGGCCTTTGGGGTTGTTGGCGAGCACGTCGGGGTGCTTGGGCTGATAGCCGCGTTCCTGGGTGAAGGGGACCATGATGCGCTCGAAGGGGATGGATTTTTCGTGCAGCGCGATTTCCACCTTGCGGGCGAACAGGCTGACCGGGGCGGAGTAGAGGCGCATGGGGGCTCCTTGATCTGGGCGTGGGCGAGAGTGTGGGATAGAGGGTGGAGCGGGCAAGTTTGGGTTTTGGCCGGATGCGGCGATCGCGGTTTCTCACCTGGTGGCTGATCGGCGGGTTTGCGTTCTTGTATGCGCCGATCGCGGTTCTGGTGGCGATGAGTTTCAACGCGGCGCGGTTGACGACGGTGTGGAGCGGGTTTTCGCTCCGTTGGTATGCCGCTCTGGTCCAGGATGGTGCGTTGATGTCGGCCGCGGCCTTGTCGGTGGGGGTTGCGGTGGCGTCGGCGAGCATTGCGACGGTGCTGGGTGGGGCGGCGGGGGTGGTGTTGGCGCGGTTCGGCAGGTTTCGCGGCAGAGGGGTGTTTGCCGGTTTGTTGGCGGCGCCTTTGGTGTTGCCGGATTTGCTGATCGGGCTGGCATTGCTGCTGTTGTTCGTCGGCCTTGAGCAGGTCACCGGCTGGCCGGCCGGCCGAGGCGCGCTGACGATCGTGATTGCCCACGCGACGGTCAGCCTGGCCTTCGTCGCCGGGGTCGTCGAGGCGCGGCTGCGGGGGACGGGCGTCGCGCTGGAGGAAGCCGCGGCCGATCTCGGCGCCCGCCCCTGGCGCGTCTTTCTCCGCATCACCCTGCCGCTGATGGCGCCAGCACTTGCCGCCGGCTGGCTGCTCGCCTTCACCCTCTCGCTCGACGACGTCGTCATCGCCAGCTTCGTCTCCGGCCCCGGCGCCACCACCCTGCCGATGGTCGTCTTCTCCACCCTCCGCCTTGGCCCCACCCCGGTGCTGAACGCGCTCGCCACCGTCATGCTTGCCCTGGCCGCAGGGCTGTTGCTCGCCGCCTCGCGCCTGTCGCCGGTTGCCCGGACCGGGGCGGACGACTAGGGTGCGCCCCTTCTGTCAGCCCTGCGAGAACCTTCGATGTCCATCACCGCCGAACGCCTGGACCGTATCAATCCGAGCCTGACCATCGCGATTTCCACCAAGGCCCGCCAGATGAAGGCGGCCGGGCGCGACGTCATCAGCCTCTCGGCCGGCGAGCCCGACTTCGACACGCCGCAGAACGTCAAGGATGCCGCCATCCGCGCCATCCAGAACGGCGACACCAAATACACCGACGTCGCCGGCACCCCCGCGCTCCGCGCCGCCGTCGCCGCCAAGTTCAAGCGCGACAGCGGCATCGACTACAAGCCCGAGGAGATCATCATCTCCACCGGCGGCAAGCAGGTCATCTTCAACGCCATGGTCGCCACCCTGAACAAGGGCGACGAGGTCGTCATCCCCACCCCCTGCTGGGTCAGCTACCCCGACATCGTGTCCTTGGCCGATGGCACCCCCGTCCTCGTCCCCTGCGGCCAGAACAACGGTTTCAAGCTGCGCGCCGAGGACCTGGAGGCCGCGATCACGCCGCAGACAAAATGGTTCATGCTGAACAACCCCTGCAACCCCACGGGCGCGGCCTATTCGCGCGAAGAGCTGCGCGCCATCTGCGACGTGCTGCTGCGCCACCCCAACGTCTGGATCTTCACCGACGACATCTACGAAAAGCTCGCCTATGACGGCTTCAAGCCGGCCACCATCGTCGAGGTCGAGCCCAAGCTGAAGGACCGCACCATCACGATGAACGGCTCGTCCAAGGCATATGCCATGACCGGCTGGCGCATCGGGTTCGCCGGCGCGCCGGTCTCCATGATCAAGGCGCTCGACAAGCTGCAGTCGCAGTCCACCTCCAACACCTCCTCGATCTCCCAGGCCGCCGCCGTCGAAAGCCTCAACGGCCCGCAGGAGTTCATCGGCGAAATGGTCGAGGTCTACCGCCAGCGCCGCAACCTCGTTGTCGACATGCTGAACCAGGCGCCTGGCATCACCTGCCACAAGCCCGAGGGCGCCTTCTACGTCTTCCCCTCCGTCCACGGCTGCATCGGCAAGACCACCAAGGGCGGCGTCAAGATCAAGGACGACGCCGACTTCGTCACCGCGCTGCTGGAGGAAGAAGGCGTTGCCGCCGTCCATGGCTCGGCCTTCCTCTATCCCGGCCATTTCCGCATCAGCTACGCCACCGACACCGAAAGCCTGCGCGAGGCCTGCACGCGCATCCAGCGTTTCTGCCAGGGGATGACCTGACCGATGAACGTCGCCACCCGACCGGCCCTTGCCTCCCGCCTCAAGCGTGTCCAGGTCGCCGCCACGGTGGCGATGACCATCAAGGCGCGTGAACTCCGCGCCCAGGGCATCGACGTCATCCAGCTCACCATCGGCGAGCCCGACTTCGACACCCCCATGCACGCCATCGAGGCCGCTCACGAAGCCGCCCTCGCGGGGAAAACCAAGTATCCCCCGCAGGACGGCATTCCCGAGCTCAAGCAGGCCGTGCAGAAGAAGTTCAAGCGCGACCGCGGGCTCGACTATGCCCTCGACGAGATCATGGTCTCCAACGGCGGCAAGCAGGTCATCTACAACGCCTTCCTCGCCACCATCGACGAGGGCGACGAGGTCGTCATCCCCGCCCCCTACTGGGGCGCCTACCCGCTGATGACCAAGCTGTGTGGCGGTGAGCCGGTGATCGTGAACTGCCCGGAGAATAACGGCTTTCGGATACGCCCCGAGGACCTGGAAGCAGCGATCACGCCCAAGACGAAATGGCTCATGCTCAATTCGCCGAATAATCCGACCGGCGCCGCCATGTCCCGCAAGGAACTCCAGGCCATCGGCGAGGTGATGAAGAAGCACCCGCATGTCTGGATCATGTGCGACGACATGTACGAACACCTCGTCTACGGCGACTTCGAATACGACACCCTCGCCGCCGCCGTGCCCGAGCTGCGCGACCGCATCGTCACCATCACCGGCGTCTCCAAGACCTACGCCATGACCGGCTGGCGCGTCGGCTTCTGCGCCGGCCCCAAGGACCTCATCAAGGCCATGGTCAACATGCAGGGCCAGGTCAGCGCCGGCATCTCCACCGTCGGCCAGGCCGCGGCCGTCGCCGCCCTCGAAGGCCCGCAGGAGGTCGTCGCCGAACAGGCCGCCATCTATCGCCGCCGCCGCGACCTCGTCGTCGATGCCCTCAACGCCATGCCCGGCATCACCTGCCACCGCCCCGAAGGCGCCTTCTACGTCTATCCCAACATCGCCGGCTGCATCGGCCGCACCACGCCCAAGGGCAAGAAGATCGAGAACGACGGCGATTTCGCCCTCGCCCTCCTCGAGGAAGGCCACGTCGCCCTCGTCGGCGGCGCCGCCTTCGGCATGAGCCCCTATCTGCGTATCTCCTACGCCGCCAACGACGCAGCCGTCGCCGAGGCGATGGTGCGGATGGCAAAGTTCGTCGGCAGTTTGAAGTGAAGGTTGAAGGAAGGGGTTCTTTTTTGAAAAAAAGAACCAAAAAACTTTTGCACATTTTCTGTGTCGCACGCGGCATCCACCGCACGAACCCAGTAAGAAAAAGTCTTTTTGCTTCTTTTTCTTCAGAAAAAGAAGACCTTCCTCCAACATGACTAACGCGACCCTCGCCCCAGTCCTCCGGCCCGGCCGCGACGCCGACGCCGAGGGCTTCATCGCCCTCATTGGCGACAGCTGGGACGAATATCCCGGCAACATCCTCGACGTCGACGGCGAACTACCGGAACTCCGCGCCCTTGCGTCCTACTTCGCGAAGTCCGGCGGCATGCTCTGGGCCGTCGAGCAGGACGGCGCCATCACCGGCATGATCGGCACCAAGCCCCTCGTCGAAGGCGCCTGGGAACTCTGCAAGGTCTACACCCGCCCCGCGCTCCGCGGCACCGGCATGGCGCAGACCATGCTCACCACCGCCGAGGACTACGCCCGCGCCCACGGCGGCACGCGCATGAAATTGTGGAGCGACACCCGCTTCGACCGCGCCCACCGCTTCTACGAGAAACAGGGCTACGTCCGCGTCGGCCCCCTGCGGGTCCTCAACGACCTCTCGATGTCCATCGAATACTGCTACGAAAAACCCCTCACCGGCACCATCGTCGAGCGCCTCGATGCCGCCGGCGCCAACGCCGCCATCCCCGCCTTCGCCGCCATCCTCAAAGCCTGCGTCGACGCCGGCGCCTCCGTCTCCTTCCTCCCCCCGCTACCGCGCGACACCGCCACTGCCTTCTGGACCCGCGCCGCCTCCGCCGCCGCTCAGGGCAAGCGCATCCTCCTCGCCGGCTGGGTCGACGGAACCCTCGCCGGCACCGTCACCCTCGACCTCGACACCCCCCCCAACCAGCCCCACCGCGCCGACGTCGGCAAACTCCTGGTCCACCCCGACGCCCGCCGCCGTGGCCTCGCCCGCCTGCTGATGGAACGCCTCGAAGCCGAAGCCCGCGCCGCCGGCCGCTCCCTCCTCGTGCTCGACACCAAGGAAGGCGACGGCGCCGAACCGCTCTACCGCGCCATGGGCTGGACCGAAGCCGGCCGCGTGCCCGACTTCGCCATGAACGGCGACGGCTCCCTCAGCGCCACCATCTTCTTCTGGAAGAAACTCTAGCCCATGCGCCCGGCCCTGCTGGTGATCGGCCCCAGCCGCTCCGGCAGCTCCGCCCTCACCGGCGTCCTCTCCCACCTCGGCGCCGGCCTCCCTGCCCACCTCCTCGGCGCCGGCCGCGGCAACGAACGCGGCCACTTCGAACCCCAACGCCTGCTCGACCTCAACGACGAAATCCTCGCCGCCCACGGCCTCACCTACTGGGACCCCCTCACCATCCCCCCCGCCTGGTTCGACAGCGCCGCCGCCCAATCGTTCACCACCCGCATCGCCACCATCATCGCCGACGAGTACGCCGACGCCCCCCTCCCAATCCTCAAAGACCCCCGCCTCTGCCGCCTCGCTCCCCTCTACCTCCACGCGCTGCGCCAGCTCGGCCGCATCCCCTTCGCCCTCATCCCGCTGCGCCACCCCGGCGAAGCCGCCGCCTCCCTCGCCGGTCGCGACAACACCCCCCCCGAAACCGCCGAACTCCTGCAAATCCGCGAACTCCTCGGCGCCGAAGCCCACACACAAGGCCTCCCCCGAACCTGGGTCCGCTACGACTCCCTCCTCACCGACTGGCGCACCACCATCACCCACATCGCCACCGACCTCCGCCTCACCTGGCCCATCCCCCCCGAAACAGCCGCCCCCGCCATCGACGCCTTCCTCACCCCCGACCTCCGCCACGCCCCCCAAGCCCCCATCGGCCCCCTGGCCCTCCGCCTCTGGAACGCCACCATCACTGAGGCCACCATCGCCACCGAATTCCCCGCCATCCGCTCCATCCTCGCCGAACTCGACCGCCTCTCCACACCCTGGCTCACCACCACCCGAACCCGCCTCGCCACCGCCGAATCCACCCTCGCCACCCGCACCGCCGACGTCACCCGCCTCACCGCCGACGTCGCCGCCCGCGAAGAATCCCTCGCCATCATGCGCGCTTCTTCGTCCTGGCGGATCACGGCACCGCTCAGGGCGATCGGCAGTTTATTGAAGAAAGGCAAGTAAAGAGGCTCCGCCGGCCAAGGGCCCCGAGGCCCTTGGAACCCACCCCATCTCTCGGCTGGATCACCGACCTTCAGTCGCAATCCCACGCATTCGACGCGGAGACTGGCGAAGCCCAAAAAACCCGTGCGTCCGCACCGGATTTGGAGCGTTCCCTCGTTTCGATTGCCTGCGGCGCTAAGAAAGACGTTATCAACTGAAGGCCGTTTCCACAGCCAATTGAGTTAATCGGGATCCAAGGGCATAGCCCTTGGCCGCCGGAGGCACTTCCTTTCCTACGTCCGCACATTGGCTGTGCGCTTTCGCAGGGCCCGTCCCCGGTTGGCGTTCGCGCTCTGCGGGACTAGCATCTCGGTCGAGGTCCGTTCCGGGCCGTATCCAGATATGGAGAGAAGTATGTCCGAATCCCCCGTGGTTGCCGCCAAGGCTCCGATGAAGATCACTGTCGAGGCTGGCAAGGATTATTGGTGGTGCTCGTGCGGTAAGAGCGCCAAGCAGCCGTTCTGCGATGGGTCGCACAAGGGCAGCTCGTTCACGCCGATGAAGTGGACGGCCGAGAAGGATGGTGACGCCTGGTTCTGCGCTTGCAAGAACTCCAAGAAGTCCCCCCTCTGCGACGGCACCCACAAGAGCCTGTAATCCCATGAGCGCAACGCTGGAGTTTGCCGCTCTGACGGCTCCGGCGTTGCGCGCCATGGCGGCCCGCGACGCCATCGTCATCGTGCCGATCGGCGCGACCGAGCAGCATGGGCCGCATTTGCCGGTGATGGTCGACCATCGGCTTGCGGCCGAGGCCGCGATGCGGTCCGCCCGCCTGCTTGATGCCGCCGGCCATCCTGTTCTTGTCACGCCGACGGTCTGGACCGGTTTCTCCGAGCACCACATGGAGCTCGGCGGCACGGTGACGATCGACTATGCGACGTTTCATGGGTTGGTCCGCGGCATCGTCCGCTCGCTGGTCCGCGGCGGCTTTCGTCGCATCTGCATATTGAACGGCCATGGCGGCAACGCGGCGCCACTGACGGTCGCCGTCAGCGAGCTAACAGTCGAGCTGAAAATCCCTCTGGTTACTTTCGCCTATTACGACGTCGGCGACGCCGCCACGCGCGAGATCCTGGAAACCCAGACCGCCGTGCTGCATGCCTGCGAGGCCGAGACGTCGATGCTCATGGCCACCGAGGGCCACCTGGTCGACATGAGCCGGCTCAACGAGGCGCATGGGCCTGACCAGGACCGCCCCGAAATCGAGGCCCTCGTCGGCCCCAAGGTCTTCCGCTGGCAGACGCTGAACGCGCGGGCCCGCAGCGGCGTCATCGGCAACGGCGCCGCCGGCACCGCGGCCAAGGGCGAGCGCCTGCTCGACGCGTACGCGGCCCGCATTGCCGAAGTGCTGGGCACCAGGGCATTGTGGGAGGCGAAAGCATCCGACCACTGGTGATCCCCCATGCCCCGCCTCGATGAATCCGCTGCCGGCGTCTACATCATTTCGGTGACCCCGTTCACCGACGATGGCGCCATCGACTATCCCTCCACCGACCGCATGATCGAATTCTACCTCGAGCGCGGCGCCACCGGCCTCACCGTGCTGGGCATGATGGGCGAGGCGCCGAAGCTCTCCGGCGCCGAGGCCATTGCCTTCTCCCGCCACGTCGTCCATCGCGTCGCCGGCCGCGTCCCCGTCATCGTCGGCGCCTCCAGCCCGGGCTTCGCCGCCATGCGCGAGCTCTCGGTCTCCGTCATGGACGACGGCGCCGCCGGCGTCATGATCGCCCCCCCCGGCACCGTCCGCACCGACGACGCCATCTTCGGCTACTTCCGCACCGTCGCAGAAACAATCGGCGACATCCCCTTCGTCCTGCAGGATTTCCCGCAGGCCAGCGGCGTCCAGATCGCCCCTGCCGTCATCCGCCGCATCGTCGACGCCCTGCCCAGCTGCGTCATGCTCAAGCACGAAGACTGGCCCGGTCTCAACAAGATCACCTACCTCCGCGACGCGCCCAATATGCGCCGCATCTCCATCCTCACCGGCAACGGCGGCGTCTTCCTCCCCGAAGAACTCCGCCGCGGCGCCGACGGCGCCATGACCGGCTTCGCCTTCCCCGAAATGATGTCAGGCGTCCTCGCCGCCCATCGTGCCAACGATGCAGGCCGGGCCTCGGACATTTTCGATGCCTACCTCCCGCTGGCCCGCTACGAACAACAGCCAGGCCCCGGCCTCGCCGTGCGCAAATACATTCTCGCCAAGCGCGGCGCCATCGCCTCGGCCGCGCAGCGCACCCCGCGCAGCACCCTCAACGCCCAGGAAATCGCCGAAGTCGAATTCCTCCTCGCCCGCCAGACCAGGAGGCTACAGGAAATCGGCGCCTGACCATGATCGAGACGCCACGCCTCGTCCTCCGACCCCCCAGCCTCGCCGACGTCCCCGCGCTGCACGCCTTCATGGGCGACCCCGCGGCGATGCAACACACCCACGTTCACGAAACCCAGCGCGACCTCCGCCGCCACCTCGCCGGCCACCGCTGGCACGGCCGCAAGATCGGCTGCGCCCCCTGGACCATCATCGAAAAATCCACAGGCCACATCATCGGATTCGGCGGCCTCTACGATGACCTCTTCGACCCCGGAGGCTGGGGCATCGAAGTCGGCTACTTCTTCGCTCCGTCCGCCTGGGGACGCGGCTACGCCAGCGAACTGGTCGCCGCCAGCATCACCGACGCCCGCGACCGCATGCGCCTCCCCGAACTCCGCGCCTTCGCCCACCCCGCCAATCTCGCCTCCCGCCGCGTGCTCACCAAAGCCGGCTTCCAGGAGACACGATACGTGGAAGAAATGGATCGTTTCTTCTATATACTTGCGCTTTAAGGAAGCAAGGCTCCGCCGGCTTAGGGCCATCGAGCGGCTTACGCGGCCTTCGGCCACGGTCCGCTCGATCCCTAAGAACCCCATCCACTCTCGCGGCTGGATCGAAAACCTTCAGCTGCTAACGACGTTCTTAGTGCCGCAGGCAAAAAATCAGCGCGACCGCACGAACCTCGGTGCGGTCGCAATTAATTCTGGGCTTCGCCACTCCCCCCATCGAGATCGTGGGATTACGACCGAAGGCCGGCTCCACCGCCAAGAGAGTCAAAGGGATCCAAGGGCCTCGGGGCCCTTGGCCGGCGGAGCCTTCCTTAAAGCCTCACCCGTGCCACCACTTGCCGCCCAGCACGATCCCACGGCACGCGATATTCTCCTCCGCCTCGAGCGCCTCGCCGAGCACGTCGTGGAAGGTGAACTTGCCTTTCTCGATATCGAGGATCGTCGCATCCCCGAGCAGTCCCGGCTTCAGCGTCCCGCGATCCGTGCAGCGCACGGCGGCGGCGGCGTTGATCGTCGAGGCGCGGATGATTTCCTTCAGCGGCATGCCGAGCTTGAGGAATTTCGACATGGTGACGAGCATGTTGAACGCCGGTCCGCCGATCGAGGTCAGGTGCACGTCCGACGAGATCACGTCGGGCAGGAACCCGTTCTTCATCATCGGAATGGCGGTCTCATAGCCGAAGCTGCCGCGGCCATGGCCGATATCGAAGATCACGCCCCGGGCCCGCGCTTCCAGCACGTCCTGTTCCACGCTGCCATCGGGTGCCGCCGGCGAGTTCGGCCAGGGGCGGAAGCAGTGGGTGAGGATATCGCCCTTGCGCAGCAGCTTCATGACTTCGCCGCGGGGAGGCGGCGGCGCGTCGAGATGGCCCATCAGCGGCAGCCCGAGTTTCTCGGCGACTTCGAGCGCGATCTGCATCGGCAGGATCCCAAGCGCCCCCGAGGTTCCGCCGCCGACGCGCACCTTGATGCCGACGACCAGGTCCGCCTGTTCCTTCGCCACCGCGAGGGCCACGCGCGAGTTGACCAGGCGCAGGTCGGAGCATTCGCCGAAGGTCACATCCCAGTGCAGCCCGAAGATCCCCGCGAAGGAGATGTTGAGGAACGGCAGGATGCGCACATCCGCCGGCTCGATCACATGTTTGCGAAACCCGTGGATATTCCCCGGCCCCGCCGAGCCCGCATCGATCAGCGTCGTGCAGCCCGAGAACTTCGCGTAGTCATCGGGATCAACGCCGAGCGAGGTGCCGCCCCAATAGACATGGGTGTGCAGGTCGATCAGCCCGGGCACCACGATCTTGCCGCTGACATCGCGCACATCCGCGGCCTCGCCGAGATTGGTGCCGACCGCCGCCACCTTGCCGCCGGCGAAGGCGACGTCGAGCACGGCATCGATAGTCTGGGCCGGATCAATGACCCGACCCCCCTTGAGCATGAGATCGAACATGCGTGATCCTCCCTTGGCATGCGAAGGGTGCGATGCTCAGGTCTGCGGAAAATTTCCGCAACCCCTCCCCAAGCGCCAAAAATCGTCGCAGAGTGGGGGTCACCACTCTCAGGGGGCCAGGATGTCAAGCGCTACCGTCGAGGATCCGCGGATCAATTCCCGCATCGTCACCGCCTACCGGCAGAAGACGCCGGGCTCGGCGGACCTGTTCCGCCAGGCGCAGGATCTGCTGCCCTCCGGCATCGCCCACGATGCCCGCAACGTCGACCCCTACGGGGTCTACATCGCCCGCGCCAAGGGCCCGCATAAATGGGACGTCGACGGCAACCGCTACGTCGACTACTTCGGCGGCCACGGCGCCCTCATCCTCGGCCACGGCCACCCCAAGGTCGCCGCCGCCATCGCGGAAGCCGCCAGCGACGGCTCGCAGTTCGGCGCCAGCCATCCCCGCGAAATCGGCTGGGCCAAGGCGATCCAGCGCCTGATCCCCTCGGCCGAGCGCGTGCGCTTCACCTCGTCCGGCACCGAAGCCACCATGATGGGCCTGCGCCTCGCCCGCGCCTTCACGGGGCGCGGCACGGTGCTGCGCTTCAAGGGCCACTTCCACGGCTGGCACGACCATGTCACCGCCGGCTACTCCAACCACTTTGACGGCACGCCCACCCCGGGCGTCATCCAGGGCATCCCCGACAAGACCGTCCTGATCGAACCCGGCGATACCGCCGGCGTCGCGAAAGCCCTTGAAACCAACAAGGACATCGCCGTCATCGTGCTCGAGCCCACCGGCTCCTCCTTCGGCCAGTTGCCGCTGCGCGACGAGTTCCTGCACAGCCTGCGCGAACTCACCACCAAGCACGGCGTGCTGCTGATGTTCGACGAGGTCGTCACCGGCTTCCGCACCTCCAAGGGCGGCGCGCAGATGCACTACGGCATCCGCCCCGACCTGTCCTCCTTCGCCAAGATCGTCGCCGGCGGCATGCCTGGTGCCGCGATCGTCGGCCGCAAGGACATCCTCGACCACCTCGACTTCAAGGAATCCGCCAAGGCCGGCCGCGAAAAAATCGGCCACCCCGGCACCTTCAACGCCAACCCGGTCTCGGCCGCGGCCGGCATCGCGGCGCTGACGCTCATCGCCGAAACCCCGGTCAACGAAACTGCCGACGCCGCCGCCGCCGACCTGCGCACCAAGCTCAACGAGGTGCTCAGCGCCGAGAAAGTCCCCTGGGCCGTCTACGGCACCACCTCGGGCTTCCACATGTTCCTCAACCCGAAGAACCGCGCGATCGACCCCAAGACCTTCGATCCCTTCGCGGCCACCTTCGAGGAACTCAAGAACCCGCCGCAACACACCATCAACCGCATGCGCCTCGCCATGCTCGTCAACGGCGTCGACCTCAACCCACGCCTCGGCGGCTTCACGTCGTGCACCCACACCACCGCAGACATCGACGAAACCGTCCGCGCTCTGCGTGAATCCCTGCACATGCTCCGCGCGGAAAACGAACTGCCGGCCTAGGGGCGGCGGTGATGGGAAGAAAGGCCAGGGGCGTTGCCCCTGGACCCCACCGAGGGCTGGGCCCTTGGAACCCATCACTTAAGGATATGTGGTCCTAAGAAGAGGGGGCTGAGGTGATGTTGCAACATCGCCTCAGCCCCCTCTTCTTGGGACCACCTCTTGAACGAATTGGTTTCCAAAGGCGAAGCCTTTGGCGGGTCCAGGGCAACGCCCTGGCCTTACTTCCATCGACCGACGCACCAAGGGAGGCACTACGTTATGGACGACGAGACATTGGGGTTCATGCCGGCGACTGAGTTGGCGCCGATGATCAAGCAGAAGAAGATTTCGCCGGTGGAGGCCACCGAGATCATTCTCCGGCGCATTGAGCGTTTGGAGCCGAAGGTGAATGCCTTCGCCTATCTCGCCGGTGATCGGGCGATGGACCAGGCGCGCAAGGCCGAGGCGGAGCTGATGTCGGGCGGGCCTTTGGGGCCGTTGCATGGCGTGACGTTCAGCATCAAGGACCTGTTCTGGGCGAAGGACATGCCGACCCAGACGGGCAGTTTCATCAACCAGGGCCAGATGATCGCCGAGGATTCGCCGGCGGTGGCGCGGATGTATGAGGCGGGCGGCATTGCGCTCGGCAAGACGACGGTGTCGGAGTTCGGCTGGACGGGTGTGTCGAATTGTCCGCTGACCGGGATTACCCATAACCCGTGGAAGCATGGCTACAACGCCGGCGCCTCGTCGGCCGGCGCGGGGGCGGCTTCCGCGGCGGGCTATGGCGCGCTGCATCAGGGCAGCGACGGCGCGGGGTCGGTTCGGATGCCCGCGCATTTCTGCGGTATTTTCGGGCTGAAGCCGACCTATGGGCGGGTGCCCTATTACCCCGTCGGCGCCGGCGACTACACCAGCCATATCGGGCCGATGACCCGCACGGTGGCCGATGGCGCGCTGATGATGTCGGTCATGGCCGGGCCGCATCCGCTCGACCACACCACGCTCGAAGCCTGGCCGGCCGACTATCTCGGACGGCTCGATGACGGCGTGAAGGGCAAGAAGGCCGCCTTCTCGATGGACCTCGGCCACGCCCGCGTCGACCCAGACGTCGCCGCCATGGTCCGCAAGGCCGCCGAGGACTGGGCGAAGGCCTCGGGTGTCGAACTCGTCGACGTCAAGCCGGCCTGGGGGCCGAAGGGCCGGCCGCTGATCATGAAGTTCTGGTCGGCGCATATGACCCGCCTCGCGCAGTATCTGCCGAAATGGGAGTCCAAGATGGATCCCTGCCTGGTCGCCTGCATCAAGGATGGCGGCACCGTCAGCATGTCCGAATACCAGGCGCTGCGCTCGGCCAAGTATGCCTACATCGCGGAGATCATGACCTGGTTCGAGGACTACGACTTCCTCATCACCCCCACCGTCTCGGTCGCCGCCTTCCCCGCCGAGCGCCTGATCCCCGAACACTGGCCGCAGCACCCGTGGGACTGGATCCAGTGGGCCGAGTTCTCCTACCCCTTCAACATGTCCGGCAACCCCGCCTCGACCGTCCCCTGCGGCTTCACGGAAGCCGGCCTGCCGGTGGGCATGCAGATCGTCGGCAAGCGGTTCGACGACCTCGGCGTGTTCCAGGCCTCGCGGGCTTTCGAGAAGGCACTGCCCTGGGCGCACAAGCGCCCCGCGCTCGGCTAACCCGGCGGTCTTCGGGCGGAAGGAAGAAAGGCCAGGGCTCTGCCCTGGACCCGGCAGGGGGCGGCGCCCCCTGCACCCGGCGACCGTTTAAGGAAGGGGCTGACATAGCTAAGCCCATAAGGTTTTGATATGTCGCATGAAATCAGCTCGTCGCCGAAGTCGGCTTGAGACGGGGGTCCAGGAGGCCCTGATTGTACACTTTGTCGGCGGGGTTCC